>Ga0307509_10001423_pt1 | contig 40379 bp, 41 predicted proteins | sample 10_EM_MG_FD_202245 | JGI IMG/M metagenome (GOLD analysis project Ga0307509, IMG submission 202245) | Populus trichocarpa ectomycorrhiza microbial communities from riparian zone in the Pacific Northwest, United States - 10_EM | ecosystem: Host-associated > Plants > Roots > Unclassified | place...
AGACTAACCTCACCAACCTTTCGGGAGACAAGAAAGCGTGGCCTGTCTATATTACGATCGGAAATCTTCCGTCGGCTCGGCGCAACAGCCCAGGATCAATGGCTGTTCTTCTTCTTGCCTTATTACTGGTTCCACCCAAACTCTCCAAGTCCTCTAAAGCCGACCGATGCCAGAGAAAAATCAACGCTGACACCTTACAAGATGTATTCGAACTCATCTTTGCACCCCTTCAGGATGTGGCGCATGTCGGCATCCCCATTGACTGTGCCTACGGCAAGGTTCGACTTTGCTTCCCAATTCTCTCTACGTGGATCGCGGACCATATGGAAAACGTGGCACTTCACGGGTTGAAAACAAACACCTGTCCTAAATGCGAGGTGCCGACGAACGAATTAGGATCCAATGCCAGAAGCTATCGAGCCCGAGATTATTCAAGGTACCAATGCTACAAACCTGAAAATCAAACATCAGGCTCGGAGACCGACGACGACCACGTTATGAATCTTGGTATCGGCCAAACTATATTCTACAGACTTGACCTGGTTTCGGCGTCGGATCTGTACAAACCGGACATACTCCATACCATTTATCTCTGGCTGTTTAAGCATATGATGGACTGGATCGAAGCCTTTCTGAAGAAACACTGGCGATTGCAGGCATTTGATGAGGTTTGGAAGGCATTACCGCCATACCCAGGATTCTTAGTCTTCAAAAAAGCCTACCGCGAGGTTACGCAGTGGCAAGGGAAAGAGCTGAGGAATCTGGGGTGTTGTATTCTGGGAGTTCTCGCCGTGGCTCTTTGCCAGCCAGGAGGTGCACAAGCAATACCTTTCAAACGTGCTCTCAGATGTGTCAGGGCGCTTGTCGACTTCAATATGATGGCATAATACCGAAGCCACACACCTGACACCATAGCCTATATGGAAGAGTATCTGGACCAGTTCCACAGGATGAAGGACATCTTCTTGGAGTTCCGAGTGACAAAATGCACGCAAGCCAAGGTCTACAAGCAACAAAAGGAGATTCGACGTCCGAGAGCACTAATGCGTGAGCGTGTGGCCACATCCCAACGGCGCCGGATGCGCGACGACGATCGAGACGAAGAGGATGAACTGCGTATAGACATGATTCACGGCGAATCACATTTCAACTTCATTAAGATGCATCTGCTAAGCCACTTTTGTGACCACATACGCCAGTTTGGCAATATTCCGATGTATTCCACAGAGATCGGAGAGCTAGCTCACAAGACGCAAATCAAGGAAGGATGGCGCCAGTCAAATCAAAATGATGCTGCGCACCAGATTGTGCATAGCTACGGTCGTCAACATGCAATCCAGATGAGAGTATTGAACTTGCAATCACTGAAAAATCGCTGCGCAGATCTCTCCGCCAACGTCCTGAAGCATTTAGATAGGACAACCAGTACAGTATCGCCACCAGTTATTTGTACAAGTATCTTGAAGGGAGGCGGGGGCGATGTGTCCAATATCGTTGATTTTGGCCGGATCGCGGGAGTCTCACTCGAGATTATATATAGTGAATTGATACGATATAGCAGGCATAACCTGCCGACAGACCACGGTCTCCCGGAAGACGATGCCACGCTTCGATCACTTCCCATTGAACTACTGACACCACTCGAAGTCCCACTTCTTACATTCCAAGAAGCCGATGTTTACGAAATCCACCGTGCACGATCCACAGGCACCCTACACTTTCGAAACCAGGGCAGTCGCAATGATTGGGTTTGGGTACAAGCGGGCACAGAAGAAATGTATGGTGCGCTGAGGGGTCGTCTCCCGGCAAAGCTAGTTGCCCTCTTGAAGATCAGAGACCCCAGATCCGAGGATACTGTGCCTCGAGCCGCCGGTGTTCAGTTGCTGACCCCAGTGAACTCAGGGCGTCTATCGGATCTGCATGGCTTGGTTACAGTGCAGATGAGGGAAGACACACGAGGGTTTACAATAGTTGATATAGGAACAATTCTTGGTCTGGCACACCTGATCCCGGAGGAGGATCGGCGATGGCTTGTAAATAGCGGGATTGATTTGAGAACATTTAATGAGGTTTATTAAGGAATCCGGATGAGAGAATCAGGATTTGGCGATGCGTGAGAATCAGGATTCGGCTATGCGTGAGAATCCTACATATTGATACTGTATAGAGTAGAAGATATATAAGCGACTTTCTCGAAACCTAGATCATTAGTTCGCCAGACCTGTGAGGCGTGAGACGTGAGACCAGGGAGGGACAAAAAAAGGTGCTGCCGCCCCAGACACCAGGTGACGTCGAAGCAAGCAGCAAATTAGTTGTGATTACACGAGCGGGGATGAGGGGTGGATCAGGACGCGGAGAAGAGGTGATGAGGAGCTATTGCCGCATCAGGAGAAAGAAGCGATGAGAGAAAGAGTCTGGGGTAGTCCAGATATAGGGAGGGCGCCAGGTTGCTTCAGGATACAAGGAATGTTGCCAGGTAGCATCTGGAAGCGTGGGATGTGGCGGGGCGTTGCAATGCAAGTCAGGACGCACAGGACGCATGGGACGCAGGAGATGGGTCCCTTGCGTCAGGACGCAATGCCGATGGATCAGACGCAGGATCCGTTTTTGCTGATGTACAACTCCTCATACAACTCGCTGCCTAGTAATGCTGTGACTACATCCATTTAATGTACTGCAAAACCCTTTGCTGCTGCAATAGACAACACAATACTAACACTCGACAGACTCGCTACAAGCGCAGATGTATTCATAAAATCCAAGCCTTCCACCTCAGCGAAAACCCTGAGCCACCAAACGCGCCTTATATCTCACTGTTTGCCCAACCGGATTGAGCTTTCGCTTTAAAATGAGTTTCGTAGGGATTGCTTTCTTCATTTCTGGTATCTCATGAATGAATGTCAACACCTTATTTTTCTTCAAAGATACACACGCAGAGTCAATAGCCTCCTGCCATTTGCACGCTTCATCTGACTCCATAGCTGACTTATATGTATTCAGACCTGCCTCAACCATGTAGACAGCCAACACTATCGCTTCACTTGTACCTGTGTTTGATGTTCTGGAACCACCCCTCTTGGAATGCATACATCCCATCCTCTCCATAGCAGGGAGTCCCCCTCTGTGGAATTCATAGTAGGAGCCATTCGTGTCTGCTCTCAGCCCCCTGAGCATTCCTGGAGTGTCTGATTTCCTCTGTTTCTTTCTCATCAGCACAAACGGCATCTCTTCCCAGTCCGCATCATTATCATTATCACTATCACCATAACCACCATTGGAGGATTGTTCTCCCGATAACCACTGGACCTGTAGTTTGTGTAGGTGCAAGGGTGCTAGTGCTTCTTCAGCATCTCCCCAATCAAATACTTCTTTGTGCTCCTCTTCCTTCACTCTCCTCTCAGATGCCTTCTTCTCAGGCTCTTCCTCCTGGTCAAACTCATCACCCTAAGCCACCTGTTCCTCCCATTGCTCAATCTCCAGCACGTAGTAGCGTCTTGATTCTTGACCCACCGTATCGCTAGTATGGTAGTACGACATACACTCTTCGAAGATAACATCATGGGAAATCACAAAGTGTTATCCAATTGGATCGTTGAGGCTATATTGCCCTGTAGTATCCATGTACCCAATGAAGCTGCATTTCCGTGCCGCTTTGTCCATCTTCTTTCTAGTGTCTTTCGGAACTTGCGCATAGGCTACACAATCCCATATCCAAAGCTGCTCGTAGATGAGTTTCCTTCCATGCCAAAGCTCGTATGGTGTAAAACCTGTCTGAATTGTGGATGTAGGAAGCCGATTGTGGACATATATCACTGTCATCGCCTCCGCAGCCCAGTATTGCTTAGGGGCACTGACTGAATGTAAAAACGCATGTGTAGTTCCAATGATAGTACGGTTCGCCCTTTCGCTCACTCCATTAGATTGAGGCGTATATGGTGTCGTTCTTTGGATCTCTATTCCTTCCTGTTGTAAGGGATGACAAAATTCATTCGACGTATATTCTCCTCCCCCATTTCTGCCAAGTTTCCTAATAACCTTGCCTTGTTGTTTCTCTACCAAGTCTTTATTATATTCCTTAAAGGGAGAAAATGCTTGCGATTGGCACTTTGGTGAATAACCCACCTTGTACCTGGTGAAGTTATCAGTAAAGATTATGAGATAAAGAGCTCCCCTAAGTGATTTCGGATTGATCTGTCCAGCTATACCACTGTGGACAATCTTGAGAGGTTGCATCGCTTTTGAAGATGGTAAAACTGATGGGAACGGTTTTCTCGCCATTTTTCCATATATGCAATCCGCACAAACACAATGTGGTACCCCCCGCATACTGGAAATCTCGTTATCCTCCAGCGACAGCCTACTCACTGCTTCCGCTCTCAGGTGCGTTGGCCTGAAATGCTACCGCGCAGCCTCCTTGGCTGCTCTGTCACCAGTATCAAAAGCAAACACATTATGAACTCCAAGGTGTCCTAATACTTCTGTTAGGTGGTAGCTTCGGCGTGAGGTATTTCGACAGCTAGGACCTTGATCGTAATTATATCGGAGAACTCGTTAAGAAGACACGAGTAATGTAGGCTAGATATAATGATTTGCATTGGTATAGATTGTCGAAGTATTGGTAATGATATAAAAGTATAGAATAACTTATTATATTGATAAGACCTCTTCTCCGTGCTTGTTGTTTTTAATACCAGCGAAGATGCTTCGATATTTATATTCCGCGTCTGAGCAATCGCGGTATACATGCTAACTCTATACTAACTAAGTACCTTGCCCGCAACTCTGCGAACTTCACCTGAGTGCGAACACTCGTAGACCCTGAAAACTCTCTACCACACCTTTTGCTCCCATGGCCAACTTATCGGTCTGTGCTTTCATTATTCCTGATGGTGTGGAAACCTCCGAGTCCTCCGGTGTCAGCTCATGCGTTTATCCGTTGACAGCAATGGTTACAAATTATCTTGCCCTCGTGCTCGTCGAGGGTAGTCTAACTCGCTGGACAGAAGATGGCCACTCTCCTTTGGTTGGCTCCGTCAAGAATTCGTTATGCCACTGCATCTCGTATTCTAGTTATCCGGCATTACACGACTTGTCCTCGGGATCGCGCCTATAGGCTTTTTCCCTCGGACTCCATCTTTTACCAACTTGTCCTCTGTGGATGCACCCGATCCACTTACTGGGCATAGTTACCTCCTTCATACCTCACACGACTTTGTGGATACGAGGGGACTAACTTGCGTGCAAAACGTCCCGTTACCTTCGACCAATCCTTCCGACTGGCTGTCTTCAAGCGTCTGTATCTTTATGCGCCGTCGTCCGATTCACCTGCTTCCACTTGCATAAGGTGCCCGAAGGTCCCCCCTCATATATCCTGCGAACAGGATCCGGTCGGACGGACGGCCGCGACGTATACGGTGTTATAAGATGTGTTCCATTGATAGTGGTCTTTGGTGTTGGGACGCAACTACCCAGGCGGCTAGTGATGACGTGCCGTCCCAACGCCGGGGCTGGAGGGGGGTGTTATCTTGTTCCTTCGAAGTTTGTGTGCGTCAAGGTAGGGTAACTTTACCCTGTAAATCCTTACGGGGAGTCCGTGCGCCTAACAACTTCACCCCTCATAGGTCTCAGTACATAGTGCCTGTTCGCTTCTGCTACTCCAACCAAAGAGCCGTTACTATATCTCATAGTAGCTCTACCACTAGGTGGAAACTCAAAAAAAATACCCTAGCATCGGAGTTGAGAAACCGAAAGTAGACTGTTCTCGCCGCAAGCTGGAACATGCAAGAAGCCTTCCAAGTGTAACTTCATCTTGCATTGCTTTCCATCATCCCATACTAAGAGAGTGACATCACCTCGACCGCGTACATTGATCTCTGCATTGTTGGCGGCATGAATCCTGTGTTCACTGTTGCAAATTGGTTCGTAGGTGGTAAAACAGTCCCACAAACCCGAAACATGGGTACTACAGCCACTATAGAAAAGCCATTAATGTCGGCTCATAGGTGCACCGGTTGAACAGAAAGCTGTAAAAAGAGAGTTCTTTGGTTGATCCGTTGAAGACACCTCGGCAGCTGTCATGACTTTATCTGTACGAATCCCTTTGCTGTGTCTGATTTGAGTTTCTGACATTCACTGCGCAGGTGACCCTTCAAGTTCTTCTGACAGTAGTAACACACAATCGACTGTCCATAGCTCGCTTGTCCATTCCCTCTCATCATCTGACTACTAGATGCTCCCCCAGACCCCAAAGCCAAAGAGCCATAGCTATATCCTTTTCCTTTTACCGCCAGAATGCTATTGTTACTAGTAGACACCCCTTTGTCGTGATTCATGGTAGATTCTCTTGCTTAGATAGCCGCGATCTAATCCTCCGTTGGTCTGGTTTAAGAATCATGACTTGAGGATCAGGCCATTCGTTCCATGATGCTGGTAGACCATTAAATAGGTAAAAGGTTTTCTCATGAGGTTTGATCTCTTCCTCTGCCTCCCGCAAACATTCAATAATTCGTTCAATCTCGTGAACCTATTCTGCTACCGTCCAATATGCGTCGAAGGTGCAGTCAAACAGAGATCTCCAAAAATAGTAGAGTTCCACCCCAAGAGCTTTGCGATAGCCTTCTTCAGGCTTCTTCTATAGGGATTCTAGATCCTCATCGTAGGCAGCCAGCCTATATTGGGCACAAATTCGTGGCTGCGTAGCATTCCAAATCTATGCTGTAATTCGAAAACACTTCCACAAATTCTTCTCGCAGGCGGCCTGCACTGCCGCTGTAACGACCCTACACATAGGTAGCTACAGTGGACTTGGCTCATGCCCATATGCCATACTAAGAGGTAACCAGATTGAGGCTAGACCTGTATACTTAGTATACTACCGGTAGGCATGAGTTGGTATAAGTGTCTACAAAGTGACTTGGTGATACAGGGTTAGACAAGGTAACCCAGGTAGCCCAGAGTTACCCTACTGGGCAGGATAACCTTCGGAGAGTATGTTCGTGTAAAGTCAAGAACACATAGGAAACGTTGCACGGCTCTCCGGGGCAACATTATATGTGGTCGCGCCAACCCCTGAAGGCAATAAAGGCATGAAGGGGTAAAGTTACCCTATCTTGGAAACATGATTACCCTACCTTGAGGACCCAGTTACCCTACTGAGGTACCCCAGTTACCCTACCTTCACCGACAAACTCATCTGTGGACTTAGGGGAATGTTAACCCACTATACTAGTAGTGGGGCTCTTAGATGTAAATAGGGCTGCTTTGTATAGCACGAAATGGGCTACTGACGGAGCAGGAGTGGTTCGAACCTCCTGTGACTTTCAGAAGATATTCCTAACACCCCCCTGCGGCCCCAGCGTTGGTACGGCGCGACAGCACTCTAAGGCTGTGTAGTTGTGTGCTTCCTCGTAATGGGACATCCAGAGGAATGCTCCCACAACACCATATGAGTTGTGGCCGTCCAACTGACCAGAAGCTGTTTACAGGATATATAAGTGGTGTGAGGGTGACCACCTCCTGGGGAGCCACCTGGATAATACCTGGGAACCACCTACGGGCATACTTTGACCTCAGGGTAGTAGTATGGTTAATAGTAGAGGGCTTGGGGCTGACCAGGGAAGCTGCAAGGCTTCCAGGACAACCACCCAATACCAGTCCCAGGCTACCCCGTAAACTGTAGCATTACCATGGGTTATTAGGGACTCTATAGGTGTGCGTCTTGTCATGCTTTAAGAGGGTCCCGCAGGGTTGGCTGTGGGTAGCGCCCATGCAGTCAAGCTGTAGGAGATTTCTTATCCTGGGAGTATACAGTGAGGTTTAGAAGCTTAGTATAGCCAAGTAGATTTGCCGATAGACTGCGTAGCTTGTATAGATGAAACCACCGCTGGGCCAGTGAGTCCCAATGGATATTATCTCTATGGTGGGCATGTTGGTCGACCACTGACATGCTACCAATAGGAAAGAGTTTTCGCTCATGCAGATGTAGTTGGAGAGACATCAGGGGAAGCACCTCCTATTTGTGGAGATAGTAAATATCCAAGCGGTCCGACTGCCATTGAGTGTTTGTTCACTTTAAGCAGGTGAGTTGGACAGCCCTCAGCTGATCAGCCTGGGCGCTCATGAAAGGTCAGAATGGTTGACGGGTGTCCTCTGGCTTTACATCATTCTACTTAACTAAAGCGCGAGACACCCTATTCTGATAATCAATGAGCCTTAAGACAACATATTGAGTGAATCTTTCAGGCTTAATGATATTATGTTTTACCGCTTGATTCTACTTTGAATTATCTTCATCTTTATTTTGATCCTTACTTCTACTTTGAGTCTTCGGTGCGGTCGCACTCTTAGGATTTGTCTTCCTACAGAGTGCCCCCATTACAGCCGCACCGGTGCTATCTTTATCAGGTGACTTTTCATGACCCGATACGATCTACCAGAGGTCACATTCTTTCAATTAATCTGACATTCTCTGCCTTCGAGGCCCGAAATTCTTATCTCCCAAGAGAGGAAACAACACATGGCTCGACTGCGTAGACTCGTAAAGTTTAGTCATCGTACGAACGAGATGAGTTGAACTAGAGAGAGAGAGAGAGAGAGAGAGAGAGAGAGAGAGAGAGAGAGATATTGATAAAACCAACAGTAAGAAAGACGAGTTGAAAAAGCACACAGCGTAGACAGCCGGCTATCGAATAGATGATTTTTCTCCTTCACTCAAGCTGGGTGAGAAGAATGATTCGAAAAGCACACGGCGTAGATAGCCCCCTATCTAATGTACGATCTTTCTTCTTAGCTCAAGCTGCGTGGAACGCAAAGGCTCATCACCTGTTGGATGGGTGGACATGGTGAATGTGAGAGAACCTGTTCTATTCTCAGATGCGCGCCACTGCTAACTAAATAGGACTAACAACCATGTGTGCGCAACTAGTGGTTTACCCTTAACACTGTCCTATCTTCTCCACAACACAACTAGGGTGGTTGCCCGTACCCTACTACACTCAACACCAACTTCCAACTTGGAACTTTCACTCCTGCGCAGGGCGCTGTCACTCTGGTATTTCATGAGCAACAAGTTACCAAATAACCTCAAGGGGTGAGCCCTTGACATACCATTGGGAGTTTTTCCTTCCCTTCTTCGCCTTCAGCCTTCGCTCATTGAGCCTTTGTGTCTTTCTCCAATGACCCTATCTCCATAAAATCAATCCCACTACCATTTTGGCGCCTCTGTGGTTGCCGCTTGGCATTTCTGTCTACCTTATCACACGTGACTACCGTGAATATCTATCGGCACCACTTACAACCCTCAAGACCCCCCCCCATCCACCCCCTCCCACACTACCCTATGCCAACGAGATTACGAAATGCCGATCACATACCCACCAACTCGACAGACTAAGCCAAACCCCCGGTTTTCTACCACGGATTTGCCGGGGTTGGTGCATGGTAGTGCGGAGCTCGGGCGGCTGGCTAGCTCGGGGGATGAGGAAGGCAGCGACCTGGGCATCTGGGGCTACTCGGGCAACCCGCGCAACCCGCGCTACCCGCGCTACCGGGGCTACCGGGGCTACCGGGGCCACCCGGCCGCGGAAGAAATCCCTGACACCGAAATGGTTGGCAAAGCGCTCAAGCATGTGATAATAAACCAACGAAAGGGCTTGCAAAAAATGTATGGCGAGACAGAAGCGGAGCTAGATGAAAGTTTGAAGACTCCGGTGAAAAAAGGAGAGGAGATGGCGCGAAAGTTGATTATGGAGATGGGGTGTAGTGGCGAGACTGCGATAGATTTAACTGTGCTGACGCTTTATGATGTGGCCATCTTAATCAGTATGTCCTAGTGCTAGAGTTTATTCCTTAGGGCTTGTTTTTGATTATAATTGGGTGGATCGATAGATGATTCCGATTCCATGATCTACGAGGAAGGGGGCGCAAGAATGAGGACTCTGATACAGTTCATCGACCACATCACGGAAACCTATTCGATGGCAAATGAATCCGGTATTCTTGCTATGGCCTTCATGAACCGTGGGGGAGGCCAACAAAACTGGACCGGGAAGTCGCAAGAATACCTGGATCAGCACAGCTATGGCGGTGTGAGAAGGATAGGAACAGCCCTTAACAGGAGGATTCTGGATAAATTTGTGATCGGAAATCAGAATCAGAGCAAACCATTGCTTGTGCTGATTGTCACTGATGGCCCAGTATGCCATCCTCCTCACATTTCTAAGGCTGTATAATAACAATTAGAAAACAGGTTGAAGGTGAGAGAAAAGGTTATCTGAGAAATGTCATCCGAGACTGTGTCAGCGAGCGTGAAGCTGCTGGCAAGGGGCTCAATGGTCAGTCGGCCGTGAGGTTTTGATGATCTAATTTTACTCCAATACTTACACCGGATTCACAGCCGTAGCATTCCAATTCTCATGCATCGGAAATGATCCCCGTGCAGCTCAACTATTGACAGACCTAGACCAAGATCCACTTGTTCGAGAATACATCGACGTATTTCTTGTCGGATCCGATCTTGAACGCCAGTTTGCCGATAAGTGGTCCATCGTATGTTACAACCCGCCATTTTCAAAGCTCACCGGTTCCAATTTGGGGCCAACTATAGTCCTATTAACTTGATGATAGGCTAGGCGGGTATTGGCGCCCGTCAGTACGGGGCACGAGCAGAGAGACCAGGAAAGGAGCGACCCAGGCGAGCCGGGCGCGAAAAATACGCCCTCCGAAGAAGAGAGGAATACGGATGACCCAAATCCAGCAGCAGAAAATATAGCAGTAGAAGAGCTAGTTGTAGAAGAGCCAAGGGAGAACCCAATCCCTAACCGCGAAGAGATTGGTCGATGGCTCAAGGATTCTATAATAAACCAGCGAAAGGGCTTGCAGAAAATGTATGGGGAAACAGAGTCGGTGCTTGATGAAGCTCTACAGGCGCCAATTGAAAGGGGAGAGGAAATGGCGAGAAAGTTGATCACGGAGATGGGATGCCCTTATGAGGTTGCGAAAGAGTTAACTGCGCTGACGCTCTATGATGTGGCTATCTTAATCGGTATGTTCCGGCTCTGGTATCCATTCCTCGGGGTTTGTTTTGCTTACTACCGGGTTGATGGATAGATGACTCCGATTCCATGATTAGCAAGGATGATGGCGAGAGGAAGGATACCCTGATTCAGTTTGTCGACCACATCACGGAAATCTATACCTTGGCAAATGAATCCGGCGTCTCTGCTATGCGCTTTATGAACAGTGGGGGAGGCAAAAAGAATTGGACGGGGAAGTCGCAAGACTATCTTGGTAACCACACTTATGGCGGTATAACAAGGATAGGAGCGGAGCTTAAGAAGAAGATTCTGGATAAATTTGTGACCGGAAATCCCGATCAGAGAAAACCCGTGCTTGTGCTAATTGTCACTGATGGCACGGTATGCCTTTCTCCTAACATTTCTCAGTCTAATAATAACTATTAGAAAACAGGTTGAAGGTGAGAATAAAAGTAAGCTGAAGGATGTTATTCGAGACTGTGTGTACGAGCGTAAGCGAGCAGGCAAAGAGTTCGACGGTTAGTCAGTCATGGGTTTTGATGATTACCTTTATTTCAATACTTACAAGGTGCCCACAGCCGTAAGATTTCAATTCTCACGCATTGGAAACGATCCCGGCGCAGCCGAGTTATTGGAAGACCTAGGCCAAGAGGAAGAGCTCGGAGAATTCATTGACGTGTTTCCAGTCGAATTCGATCGCGAAGGGCTGTTGGAAGACAAGTGGTTTGTCGTATGTTATAATTTGCTCTTCAGGCACATTGGTTTAAAACTGAAGACCCACTGACTTCATATTGGCTTTTGAAAAACAGCTACCGAAGATCTTACTTGGTGCAATTTTACCTTCTGTAGGGCCTCTTAGCCTCCACTCTCTAGCTCGCCAATCCGCTAACAATCGGCAACAGTGGCAACAGCAAGATCACCATAATAATACCAAGGAGCAAAATCACCTCGCTGTTTGGGGGGGTTCCGAGGAACAAGACTACCCGGCTAGTAAGGGGGGTCCCGAGGAACAAGACTTGCCCACTGGTTGGGGGGTCTCGAGGAACGAGACTTCCTCGATGATAGGGGGGGGTCTCGAAGAACAAGACTACCCCGCTGGTGGCTACCCCGCTGGTGGGGGGGGGTCTCGAAGAATAAGACTACCCCGCTGGTTGGGGGGGTCTCGAGGAACAAGACTACCCCGCTGATGAGGAGGGTCTCAAGGAACATAATTACGGAGACCCCTGGGAGGACTAGAGATAACTTAAGCCTTATATGGAGGCTTCTTGCATTCTATCTTGAGAGCATGCTTTTTGGAATAAATAAGGTACAGTAGGCGCATTCTGGTTTGGCCACTAGTCTTGGTTTTTCTTTTTTTTGTGGGCTATGGCTCCAGGGGTGGGAGCAACCCTAAGGGGATTCTTATTTTCTCCCTTATGTATGCCTAGGTAAATAGACGGGAAATATAATGAAAACCCTGAATTTCTTTTGTATCCGGAGTGCTAATTTTTTGGTAGGTTTCTGGCTGCTATTTGGTACTGAAAGGAGGATTTCGGTCCCCAGGAAAGATAATTCACAGGCCGAGTTCCCAGCCCAACAAAACGAAACAAACTGGAAGAAATGATCGAATCCGAGGAAACTAGTTAAAGGAACCGATTCGGGCTATCACCGCTCACACAATCGAAACCGTAGAACCTTCGTCGATGACTATCAAAAACAAAAACACGAACTGAAACTGTTGCTTGTAGAACTAAAGAACGGCCGTGGTAGATACAAAAGTCAAGCTCTCCTTTTTTGTTCCCCTAGCCAAGCCCACCTCAAGAACCCACGATCCATGCAAGTGCTTACAAATCATTCTGCTCCCGGAAGTTCCACCTCCTACCTTCCCCGTTAGCTAACTAAGAACCTTCTCATGCCCATGACTATAAAGAAATGAAATCTCTAACAAAACCCCAATAGAACCATTTGTAACCCCACAGTACTATGATTTGGCATGAATACGTGAAACTAGAGGTTTCATTTCTATTTCGGATGGGGAAATTACCACAAACTGCTCTCCTGCCCCTCGGGTTTTTGATCTTAGGTAGTAACTTACGGCAACCCACTCTGTGACAAAACAAATATCGAGTTGAAGGACATGTTCACATAATATCACTCGGTGGCCACTTCTGCTAAATTCATGCCCCTACGATCATCACAGAATATTCAGAATAGCAGTCAACTTAAGATTAGGGGAAGTGAGAGGACTGTAGGGTCAGGTGGTGGACATGGAATCACCCAACGACGCAGCGCAAGGGTCGATGGTGTTGCCACCTGCCTCGGCTGACTCATAGCAACGATGCACATGAATTGCAGGCAAACAAACACTCTATTTCCCCCTCGATAGCCCCTTCTCTTAGGTAATTACTCAAGTAGTCAACTGCCCCACTTCTTTAGACCATCATAAAATCTAGTAATAATGGTACCCCTGAAGAGGAATGCTCCTAGGCCCAGACCCTACCTAGTCATAAACCAGCAGCGGAATGATTTTTCCTCTATTTCCCCCTCTTGCCCAGACAAAGAGGGAGTACGGTACCGGAACACGCACCTGTAGCCGGCTAACTCACTTGTGCCTAACCCCGGCAGGTGAGTAAAAACTGAGCAATATCAGTGTAGAAAGAGAACGAACCGGCAGTCTCTGTAAATGACTTTATCCAAACAGTCCCCTTCTCCTCTCTTCGCATTCCTGCCCATGCTGAGCAGAGAGATAGTGTGTGTCCGTGGTAATAAATGGAAGAACCTGGGTAATCTCTAGCCCCCATATGAGAGGTTCTACAAGGGCTTGAATGCTCAGTAATCTGGGTTGGGGGGATGGTGGATTCCTACCTATTAGCAAACACAAAGCCTTACGCATGTAGGTAGCTACGATCAGATTTTTCTGCTATAGATCTCTCCTTCTCTGACCACGGATGGGCAAGCCCATTTGAACTGTGGTTTAATCAATCATCCATTAGCACGGGGGAGGAACCTGGGGGGGGGGGGGGCAGGAGGGCATTGGAGGGGAAGGAGATATATAGTTTCCCAGATGACCACTACTTCCACACCATGATCTATACCTCCGTAACCTACACTCGAAGATACTTTTCTACTCTATCACATTCTACTCTATCTAACGATTCAGACACATTTACATGTGCCTTCTTCCACAATGCCATTTGCAAAGGAAACTACAAAGTGTCAAACACTGTCCCATTAACACGAGTCCAGGCCAAAGGGGCTTTGGGGGTTGGCGGTGAGGAGCACTAGTGGGCTCAGTACAAGAAGGCTACCAAGGTAGCCGCTCGGACTATCCGGATACCGAAGATAGACTCCTCGGAAATGAGGAAATACCGAGGATCAAAAACAGCGGTGGAAAAACGAGCGGAAAGTAGGACGAACAAGACGTTATCCGTATTTACTTGATCTCAGCAACCAGAGACAAAAAAACACCCCAACAGAGAATAGTGCTTTCCGGAGGCGGTATAGCTCGGGAGAGCTGAGCTTGGTAGCTATCGTTAACTTGTGCTCGGAATTCGGTTGACCTGCTTTGATAAGCCTATTGTGGCATGGTTTGGTGATTCACCTTGTGTATGACTCCCCTCGCACGCCAGCCAAGTTCCCGATCGATAGTGGTTCTAGCGAGTAAATACGGTATTCATATTGGGGTGCCAGACTGCTTCACTGACGGAAAACGCTTCAAAGGGCACCGTACTAATTCTAGAGACTAAGGGGCCGGTGATAACTTGCTAGTGCGGCCTTTTAGCAACGCTCATCACAACTAGCATATCGGTATCATGACCCAGACAGTATTCTACCGGTATGAGTAGCAAGCTACCTAACATCCCCTCCTGGGGAGTGAGCCATTAACACACCAACAGCATTGGGAAGATTTTTTTTCCCCCTTTCCCTTTTCCCATTTTTTCATTCAGCTTTTGCACCTTGCTCTAATGAGCCAATCTCCATACCATCAGTTCTGTTGTCGTGTTCGGCCCATCTATGGTTGCCACTTGCCACCTTTTACCTTATCACCGTGACCAAAGGGCGTGGCAAAAGAATGTCGCTACCGTAACATCGTATAATCTGGCAAAAGTCGGATTGACGCTACTGAGGATTTTCTTGAACCTGTCCAACCACCGTGGTCTATATGTTTAAACTGGCGAATTCGCCTTCTTCGCCCCCTCCTCGGTTGCCTTAGTTTCGCTTTAGCTCCAGTCCGACTTTTGCCAGATTATGCTCGGGCGCAAATTCAAGATCCGGAAAAAGTGACAAACAAATTGTATGGTCGCAACATAGATATTTCAAGTCACTTTTTCTCGGATCTTTAATTTGCTCCCAAGCACGGGTAGGATAAGGCCGGAAATGGTAAATTTGCCGCAGCCGCCAAGAGTAAGCCCTGTTTACTTACTTGTACTCGTACAACCTTGAGTACTGCAGAAAAGGCCGGAAAATGTGGAAATTAAATGTCAGAAACACCGTTGCTCAATTGGCCCGAGCACACCGAACGCCCCAAAGCGAACCCCAAGAGCCTGGCCCCCGTTTCCCGATCTTTCCTACCGGACGCTTATACTTGCACTTGTGCTTATACAGTACCCGTATTACCGTATCTTGAGTTATACTCGAGCACGGGCATAGTTTTTCGCCAAGACCGGGCGTTACTTATGGTTGGACGGTGTCTACTTGTAGGGTCCGAAATAGGCCTTGCCAATGCCATCAGTCCTCAGACCGGTAGTAACTAAGGGGTGGATTTTACGTGGTTATAGCAATGCCGTCGAGTGGGCTCTAATCACTCATCCGCAGGGGTTGAGAAACTTGAGATGATGATGAATGAAGGGCCGCACATTAGGAGGTGAATTACTGGACGCCTAAAATCCCCCTTTTGGTTACTCTCTTGGCTGAGGACATTGAAGGCGTCCATTTCGGACTCCAGGTACCGTCCATCCTACGGAGGTACAGCGTATAGGTTTTGTAGGTTACACAGGGGGTGAGGGTGGCAGTCCTGGTTTGTGGAACCTACAAAACTTACACGCTGTACTCGGGGGGTACCATAAGTCGGGCGACACCCATATAAAGTAACTAGGGTTTTTACCCATGCAAACGCGGTTTGCACCAATTTTTTTGTATGAGGAAAAAAGTCGGGCGACACCCAGAACAGGCAATAAACCAAGACTTTTTGTGGCACCGCGCCCGACTTACCCTTGTACCCGAGTACCTCCGTAAGCATTTTGGCGAAAAATTGTACGAGTGCAAGTACTTGTGCTAGTACTTGTATTACTCGAAATAATACGGCTTATCCAGCAAGAACCATACCCCCTGCCAAATTTCCAAGCACAACAGGACCGCCTTTATGCCAGCTATAGGAAATTCCCGAGTTCCAGCGCTGAGACAGGATGCCGAAACGATCTGATGAAAAGTGGGCAACAGACTGAGACTTGGCCTGGCCTAGTAGTTGCCATAAGTTACTCATTGTGGTTTAGATTCTGGCTTGGCCATTGTTTCCACCTTAGTAACATACCGTATCTTGGTATTTCTTGCAAGGAGAATTACTACCCCTGCCACTCACGAGTAGGTGTTACGGTAAGGGGGTGTTCGCTACCGGTATCCTTACAGAAACTGCCAAGTACGAGTGCTTAGTATTTCGCCTTTCCTAAAATATAGCTGTTGCCCTGGATTGGGTTTCAGTGCTGGGTCCCTCTATTACCGTACCCCTAATCTTTCTACCGACGCTACTCCATCCTGTCGGCGGCGACATTGTCCTGTCATGCTCTTCGCTGTAATCTATTCATCGGCCGCACTCGTAATCATCCAAGCCTGGCTCCATTCACCTCTTCCCACACTATCCTTTGCTAACCTGATTACAAAATGTCGACCACAATCCCGTTAGCTGGAGGCCAGGCCAGACGGGCCTCGAGGGCTAGCCAGCGGGAACAAGAGAGCAGAGACTCAGGCTACCCGGGCGCAGAAGAAATCCCTATCGGCTCAAGGATTGGCAAAAGGCTCAAGGATGTGATAATGAACGAACGAAAGGGCTTGCAAAAAATGTACGGAGAGACAGAGGCAGAGCTAGATGAAAGTTTGAAGGCGCCAATCAAAAAGGGGGAGGAGATGGCGAGGAGGTTGATCATGGAGATGGGATGTAGCGGTGGGGCGGCGATAGATTTAACTGTGCTGACGCTTTATGATGTGGCCATCTTAATCAGTATGTCCTAGTGCTAGAGTTTATTCCTTAGGGCTTATTTTTAATTATAATTGGGTGGATTGATAGATGATTCCAATTCCATGATCTACAAGGAAGGGGGCGCAAGAATGAGGACTCTGATACAGTTCATCGACCACATCACGGAAACCTATTCGATGGCAAATGAATCCGGTATTCTTGCTATGGCCTTCATGAACCGTGGGGGAGGCCAACAAAACTGGACCGGGAAGTCGCAAGAATACCTGGATCAGCACAGCTATGGCGGTGTGAGAAGGATAGGAACGGCGCTTAAAAGGAGGATTCTGGATAAATTTGCAATCGGAAATCAGAATCAGAGCAAACCATTGCTTGTGCTAATTGTCACTGATGGCGCAGTATGTCTTTCTCCTAACATTTCTGGGGCTCTATACTAACTATTAGAAAATAGGTTGAAGGTGAGAGAAAAGGTTATCTGAGAAATGTCATTCGGGACTGTGTCAACGAGCGTGAAGAAGCCGGCAAAGGGTTCGACGGTTAGTCGGTTGTGGTGTTTTGATGATATACTTTTGCTTACACCGGGTTCAGCCGTAGCGTTCCGGTTCTCATGCATTGGAAATGATCCTGGTGCAGCCCAACTATTGATCGATTTGGAGCAAGATCCACACATCGGAGAACACACCAACGCGTTCTTTGTCAGGCCCGATTTCGGGCGCCACTTTGCAGACAAGTGGCCTATGGTATGTTACATTCTATTCTTCAAGGTCAGAGATTTCAAACGGAAGCAAACCACCCATTAACTTAATGCCAGACTAGGCAGGCATTGGGCCTTGGCACTGAGAGGCACGAGCAGGGAGACCAGGACAGCGACTCGGACTACCGGGGCGCGGAAGATTGGCCCACTGAAACAGTGGGGAATACCGATGACCCAAAACCAGCAATAGAAAAGCCAGCAGTAGACGAGACAGTGGCAGAAGAGCCAGTGGTAGGAGAGCTAGTGGCAGAAGAGCTAGTGGCAGAAGAGCTAGTGGCAGAAGAGCTAGTGGCAGAAGAGCTAGTGGCAGAAGAGCTAGTGGCAGAAGAGCTAGTGGCAGAAGGGCCAAGGGAGAACCCAATCCCTAACTCTGAACAGATTGGTGAGAGGCTCAAGGATTTTATAATAAACCAGCGAAAGGGCTTGCAGAAAATGTATGGGGGAACAGAGCCGGTGCTTGATGAAGCTCTACAGGCACCAATTGAAAAGGGAGAGGAAATGGCGAGAAAGTTGATCATGGAGATGGGATGTCCTTATGAGGTTGCGAAAGATTTAACTGTACTGACGCTCTATGATGTGGCTATCTTAATCGGTATGTTCCGGCTCTGGTATCCATCCTCGGGGCTTGTTTCGCTTATGGTTGGGTGGATGGATAGATGACTCAGATTCCATGGTGTACAAGGACAATGGCGCGAGGAAGAAGACCCTCATAAAATTTGTCGACCACATCACGGAAATCTATTCTATGGCAAATGAATCTGGAATCTTTGCCGTGCGCTTTATGAACAGTGGGGGAGGCAAAAAGAACTGGAAAGGGAAGTCGCAAGACTATCTGGATCACCACAACTATGGAGGTGTATCGTGGATAGCAACAGAGCTCAAGAGGAAGATTCTGGATAAATTTGTGATTGGGAATTCTGGACAGAACAAACCTTTGCTAGTGCTGATTGTCACTGATGGCGCAGTAAGCCTTTCTCCCAAAATTTCTCGGGGTGTGTAGTAACTATTAGAAAATAGGTTGATGGTGAGAGAAAAGGTCACCTGAAGAACGTCATTCAGGACTGTTTGAACGAGCGTGAAGGGGCTGGGAAAGGGAGAGACGGTTAGTCGGTCCTGGGGTTTTGCTCATATGCTTTTACTAAGATACTCACAATGGGCCCACAGCCGTAACATTCCAATTCTCACGCATCGGAAACGATCCCGGCGCAGCTCAGCTATTGATAGACCTGGACCATGACCCTAACATCGGAGAATACATCGACGCGTTGCCGGTCGAATTCCATCAGGAACGCCAATTTGCAGATAGGTGGTTCGTGGTATGTCATAATCTGCTCTTCCCAAACTCATCTAAATCCGAAGCCCCACTAACTTCATATTCGTTTTTGAAAAACAGTTACCAAAGATATTGCTCGGTGCGATTCTACCTGATGTAAGACCCCCTGGCTTTAACTCTCCAGCCTAGTATTTCGCTAACGACGCAGAACAGTGGGACCGAAGGGATCGTACTGATCGTACTGAGGCGCCGGACCGCCAAGGTAATTCTGATTCCGACTGGGAGGATGACGAATAGTTTGAGCTTGGTGTGGAGGATCCTAGAACCGTATCTTGGGCGGATGTTTTTTAATTTTAATTAGTCACGTCCTAGTCTATCAGCCAGCCTTTGTTTTTTACAGGGTTCCTTCTTTTTCCATAGGCTGCGGGTCCGGAAGATAGGGACATCGGAAGGGGATACCCGTTTGGCCCTTTGTCTAGCTCTAGGGATATGAGCTGGAGAGGCGGCGGGAAACTTGATTTTTTTTGATCTGAAGTGTGAGTGTTCCGGTAGGTTTCTGCTTGTGATTTCATACTTTGATTCCGTACCAATAGATGTAGTGAAAATGGAAGCTTCCTTTCTATTTCCCAACCGGCGGTTACTCCCCTGTCTGGGAATTGTTAATCTAGTAATTTACATTGACATTCACAAAAACAAATATTGAGCTTGAATACTTTCACGGGATATCACTCGGTGGCTATTTTTGCTAACTTGATGCGCCTGTGATCGCCGTACAAGGATTAGCGCAGTAGCCCACTTGGGGGTGGTAGATTGCCTCTGGCAAGGGGAAGCTAGAGCACCGTAAGACGGGTAGTGGACACGGAGCCACCGCACGACGCAGCGGGAAGAGCACCTACCTCCGACTATTAGAAAGGTGCACATGAGTCACGGATAAGCAAGCCCTCTATTTTCTTTTTAATAATTTCTTCGCTGAGGTTATTACCCCAGTGGTCTGCTGCTGTTCCCCATCCCACAAGGGTTCTTGGGTTCCAATCAACTGCCCCACCTCTTCACATCATCATAAAGCATCATGGTAATTCTGCTCTAGAAGGGGGACGGTGGCAGACCCAAATCCCCCCTTGTCATTCACTAGCAGCCAAAAACATTTTTCTTCCTGCTTGCCTCCTCGCCCTCTCTTTGCGTTCCTCGTTAGAGGCTGATGGGGTGTCGCATATGCTGCAATAAATGAAAACACCTATGTCATCTCCGCCCGGCATTTTCGAGGCTCTCCGAACGCTCGGATGGTCGCTAATCTGGGTTGGGGAATGAGTGGATTTTCGTTGGTTGGCAAACCAAAAGCCTTTTATTTTTCCTTTGGCACACAGCAAAAACCCTCTTTTGGTTGGCTAGCATGGACTAGTTCTTTTTTGAAATTTCCAGTATTATACCAAGAAAATTAGGTGTTTGAGTGTTTTGGAAGAGACGAGATATTTGGCCTATATGTCGGGTTGGAACAACCCATTGCCAATGGGGCAAAGCGCAAGTCTTGCTCGGGGGTGGTAGAAAACAGTTTAGTCTAAGTTGACGCGTCCTTCCCCGGGGGCCATTGCTCCAGCCCATATAGGGCCACCGCACTCCCGGGAGTTGAAGACCTCCAAGCTCGCTACAGCTCGCGTTCTTTGTTTTCCCACCCACCACCCCTGAGACTTATATGGCGCCCTCATTGTCATCTTGGGATATATCGGTGGCAACGATCCCAAGCGACAAGGGCAGCGACACTCCCTCAACGCCTCCGACAGTGGACTTACGAACGAAGTGTGTGAGAGGAAGCGTATAGCTAGGTTCAGACGTGTATTCGGTTTCAGATTTCTTTATTTCTTCTCAGGGTTTTTTCAGTATCTCCTTCTATCATCATCTTCATGTATTTGCTTGGCTTTGCAAAAATTGGCAGTAATTTCAGAAAATTTACTGGTTGTAAACTGTCCTTGTTCAGATCGGTTCGTTAAGAGCGGGTCACGGTACTCACAAATCGCTCGGGTTTGCGAACACGACCAGGTCCGCATATATTGCCATGGGAGCTCACATTAGACCGAATATAACCATCTTTTAGGGTATTGTCTAGCGAGAAAAGGATAGTCAGGAGAAGTTGTGAGTACTGGGATTTAAGGCACGGATTCCCATTTTATAAGTTTTCAGCACTGATATCATTGGCCATCGAGCATAAGCGAGTATATGCAGACCCAGTCGCGAGCACAAACGTCAGAGAATTACAAGTGCTGTACCGGTAAGAGTACAGCGCCTCTCAAGCGCAAAATATTTTCATATCACTGTTACTCAAATCGGGTGGGAAATTTCAACATTTTGGGTGGGCCTTAGTGTCTATTTGGTTTGGGGGATATCGGTGCTACCTTCTCAAACCCGCCCGCAGAGAGGGTCTCCAGGAATTATTGACAAACAAGTAGTGTATTTCGTCCAAGCCATCCCTTAGGCAGTCCGATCCTATATCCCACTACTTCGTATATGTCCCTAGCCTTCCAACCACCTCTTCACACCTCCATAAAGCGTTGTAGCAATGGTACTCTAAATAGGGGTACTCGTAGACCCAGCTTCCACCGTTATATGCTAGCAGCAAAAATCCCTTTATCCTTCATTGTCCTCCTTGCTTCCACAAAGGGGTAGGTACAAATAATGTCCGTTAGCAAAATTAACTGTACACAAACCAGCCATGGCAAGGCAACTCTTCTCATTTTCAACACTACCTAAAGATATTCCTCTAGATCAAATATTAATTCCTACTATGTGTTCTACTGTCGGTTTGCATTTTATGTTTTGATTTTGATTTTCATGATGGTCGGGTTGGTGAGGGAGTGCTGTTGTCATGGCCGGAGTTTTTCCTGATCGTTGATGTACCAGTACAGTTAATTTTATTAAGGCACAATACAGTATTAACTTGAATAAGAGAACGGTGTGCTATATCGTTGGAGTTGCCCCCTCTGATAAGGTCTGGGATTTTTTTGTTTTTTCGCCCCCTTTCTTTAGTGTTTTTTTCGCCCCTTTTCCAAGGTAGGGAATTCTTGACTACACAGCACACCGTTCTCAATCATGTCAATCCGGTACTGCACAAGCACTGTACTGTACTCGAGTTCACACTTGCAGCCATCCAACACATCTGCGGCAGCGCCTGAGCTGTCAGCCAAAGTAACACCGGTGTGACAACAGGGTGAGATTGTAGCCTCGATCAATAAATAAATTTATCGAGACGGTCCGCTTCTCCTCCCTGGCGGGGGGACTACTCCTCATGGGCCCTCACTGGAAATAAAAACATCTGAGCAATCCTTAATCCCCATATTTGAGATTCCACGAGGGCTCGAATACTCACCGATCTAGGGTTGGGGAGAGGGTTGGGGAGAGGGTGGGTCTTCAACCATTGGCTAACGAGAAGCCTTACGAAAGTACAGCTCCTAAGTTCTATATGTTCCACAGGGGGTAAGGTCAGCAAACCCCGCTTGTGGAACATACAAAACTTAGGTGCTCTACCTCCGTATGCATGGAGGTAGACCACCAACCAGCGGGTAGCTGATGGCAGCCCATGTTTCTGACAGACAGCCTGTTCTCGCTGCGTATGGGTGCGTGAGCCTGGATAGGTTCCAGTTCGGCTGGTCATGCATGAGCACGGGAGAGGGACAAAGGGAGGGGCTGAGAGTCAGGGTGGAATTGGTGGGTGGAGAAGATATACTCGAGTACTCGTAATTTTCTAACGTTTGTAAACACGACTGCTATTGCATACCACCGGAATCCCGAGGCTCTGGTCGATTTTTTGCCCATATGGAATAGCGGCTGTGTTCACAAACGTCAGAAAATTACGAGTACTTTCCAAAGTGGCCACTACTTTCGCATATTAATAAGTGCCCTAGTAACACACACTGGGAGTTACTTTCTTACTCTCACACTATCCCCGGTTCCTCATTTAGACCCATCTCCGCCCTCCTCCCTCGATATCTTTTGCAAACCAGACAACGGGCTGGTAATGACAGCCCCACAAACTCGGGCCCGGTCCAAAGTGGGACCGGAAACCGGCGGCAGCGAGCCAGCAAGGCCCAGCCCCGGGTGTCCGGAGAACGGCGACTCGGACTTCTCGATCGCGGAGAACCGGCCACTTGGGAAAGGAGGAAATATCAGCGAACAAAAGGTAGAGGTAGGAGGATACGCAGTAAGGAAGGCTGATATCCCTAACGGCGAACGGATCAGCAGGAGGCTCAAGGATGTGATAATGAAGGAACGAAAGGGCTTGCAGAAAATGTATGGCAAGACAGAAGCGGAGCTAGATGAAAGTCTAAGGGCGCCAATTAAAAGGGGAGAGGAGATGGCGAGAAAGTTGGTTAATGAGATGGGATGCAATAGTATGGTTGCAAAAGATTTAACCGTGCTGACACTTTACGACGTGGCTATCTTAATCGGTATGTTCTAGTGCTAGCACCTCATTCCTCAAGGCTTGTTTTGCTTATAGCTAGATGGACGGATAGATGACTCTGATTCTATGACCTACGAGGAAGGTGGTGTGAAGCAGAAGACCCTTGTGCAATTAATTGACCTTATCACGGAAACCTATTCGATGGCAAATGAATCCGGGATCCTTGCCATGCGCTTCCTAAACCATAGGCAAGGCAAAAGGAACTGGACCGGGAAGTCGCAAGAATATCTGGATCACCACATCAATGGTGGTCTGGCGAGGATAGGAACGGAGCTCAAGAAGAAGATTCTGGACAGATTTGTGATTGGGAAGTCCAATCAGAGCAAACCGTTGCTAGTGATAATTGCCACGGATGGCATAGTATGCCTTTCTCCCCAGATTTCCAAAACCATCTAATAACAATCTGGGAACAGATTGCGGGCGAGAGGAAAGGTCAGCTGAAAAATGTGATTCGGGACTGTTTGAACGAGTGTGAAGAAGCTAGCAAAGGGTTCGACGGTTAGTCGTTTCTAGGGTTTTGGTGGTATAATTTTGCTCCAATACTTACAATCAGTTCACAGCCGTATCCTTCCAATTCTCACTCATCGGAAAAGATCCCTGCGCAGCTCAGCTATTGATAGATCTAGACGATGATCCAGTCCTCGGAGGATACATCGACATATTACCAGTCGAATTCGATCTCGAACGACAGCTGGAAGATAGATGGTTTGTCGTATGTCATCTGTTCTTCTCCAAGGCTATTGATTTAAAACGGAAGCCCCTCTGATCTCATACTCATTTTTGGAAGATAGTTACCAAAGATTTTGCTCGGTGGAATTTTACCTGCTGTAAGGCCCCTCGCCCCGGCCCTCTGGCCCAGAAATTCGCTAAAAATCTGGAATAGTGGGACGAGCAGGATTACCGCTCTAGCGTCGTGATAAAAGACCATCTCGCTTGTAAGAGAGACACCAACAATAGTGATCCCGAAAGTGAATGGGAGGAATAATAAACAACTGAGTTCGGTACGGAGATTTTTGGACGGATGTTAATTGGAATTAGGGGAGGCGTTCTTGATTGTTAGCCTTTTGTTTTTACAATTTTCTTTCCATTTATGAGCTGCGGCCTCAGGGGTAGGGAGCGCTGGGGGGATACTTATTCACCCTTCAGTATAGGCCTAGGAATACAAGCTAGAGAGATAATAAAAAACTGAAATTTGAATTTGAACTTTTTGATCTAAGGTGCGAATTATCCAATATATTTTTGGCCACGATATTGTTTGATACTACTCGAGTATGGGGCATGGAATTGTTTTTTAGGGTTTGCTAATGCTGTCGCTTGTGTATCACACCCACTTGGCAAATATGCCGGGAGATAATGCTCGCCAGTGCGGGATGCCTGGCTGTTTCTCGATCAATCTCAATGCGGGGTATTCAGGTTGATTTGACACCCCTTGATACCGGATAGCCATTACTCAAATACGGTAGGCTGGAGCTAAATATTCTAAACAGGGCTGAGGTCTCAGCGGTTCAGGTTTCCGCAATACCACTATTTTCGCAGTTTAATGAACACCCTCGCAAATTTAACCCACTCCTCAAGCCATCTTTCTCCTCTCTCATATCTCACATCTATCTAATCATTTAGGCCCGTCTCCATTCACCTACTGCCACAATACCTTTTGCAAACCAGGCACGAAATGTCAACAACAGTCCCATTGGCCCGGGGCCGGGCCAGGGGACCCAGGGGCCAGGTGGTGCAGAGAGCGAGGAGGGAGCCAGTTTAGGGACCTAGCTAGCACAGACTCGGAATACGGGCCCCTAGGAAAGGTGGCGATACGAGCAATAAAAACCTGGCGGTAGAAGAGCTAAGGGAAATTTTTGTCACCGGTCGCGAAGGCATTGGCGGAATACTCAAGGATGTGATAGGAAACCAGCGGGCGAGCTTGCAGAGAACGTATGACGACAGAAGCAGAGAAGGGGGAGGATATGGCGAGAAAGCCGGTTAGGGAGTCAAGATGCAGCACAGTAGTGGGATGGCAAAGAATTAACTGTGTTGACGCTCTATAATGTGGCCATCTTGATCGGTATGTTCTGTGCTAGTGTTCATTCCTTGGGGCTTGTTTTGCTTACAGTTGGATGGATTGATAGTTGACGCCGATTCTATGTGATACGGGGAAAACGGCGCAAGGAAGACCCAATATAGTTTATCGATCACATCACCGAAATCTATTCTATGGCAAATGAATCTGGGATGCTTGCTATGGCCTTCACAAACTGTAGAGGGAGCAAACAAAATTAGACAAGGAAGTCGCAGATGTATCTGGATTACCACAGCTATGGCGGTGTGAGAAGGAATGGAACGGCTCTTAAGAAGAGGATTCTGACAGATTTGTGATTGGAAATCCCAATCAGACCAAACCCCTCCCTGTGCTCACTTCCACTGATGTCGCAGTATGCCCCCTCCCGAGGCTCCTCAAGCTATTTGATAACCCTCAGAATACGGGCCGAGGGTGAGAGAAAGGGCCAACTGAAAAATGTTATCCAGGATTTGTTTAGCGAATGTGAGAGAACTAGCAAAGTGTTCAATGGTTAGCCTGTCGGGAGGTTCTAATAAGACTCGGATACTTTACTCTAATACTCACGATGGGCTCAGCCGTAGCGTTTCGCTCTTGAGCTTTTATTTTATATTAAATATTTACATAAAACCTTGTTAGAGGAATGGCAGGAAGATCAATATGGACTTTGATATGCCCTGCTGCTTCTTTGTTGAAGGCATCAGTTGACATTTTCACTTTCAGGTGTATTCTCCCTCTCTGATTGCTTCTCTCTCTTGTATTTTTATTTTTTATGTTCTATTTACACATGTAAACTATATAGTATCACTATTCCGATAATGAGTCGACATTGGAGTTAATAATAAAGTCCATTGATTACTTCTCATGGCTTTTCTTTTTTTGGTTTAACAATCATTACTCATACTCTGATTTCCATCCTTTCCAAGTTCATACTTTATTTTGACTTCATAGCACATTGTTCAATTATTCGAGATTTTACGATATCGTACCTCCTAACCCAGCACCACATTCGCCACCACCCCAAATGCTAGAGCCGCACAACTGCCCAGCCACATCCAGACCCCGCACCCTTGCCACCACCGTGGACGACAACGAGCCCCTCTCCTTCCTCTGACGTTCTGCCGTGAGGCACGTCGGAGACGGGCTGCAAGAAATGCAACTGCGCGCAGTTACATAATCGGCAGGAGCCTTGGAACGCCTAAGCCTTTGAAAGAGAAGAAATTCCGTTAACGATTTGCGATTTTTTATTCGATAGGAGGGGTATTTATGACAACTTGACAGGAGCGTTCACTGACTAACCCTAGCACCCTAGTTATAGTTTCTATTACCACTATTTCCGTATCTTAATAGATACCCTAGCAACCCCCGCCGGAAGTTACTCTTCTACTCTCTTATATCTCACCTCTACACAATCATTTAGGCATATCTGTTTACCCCCACAACATCCTTCGCAAATCGGACTACAAAATGGTCCTAAACCGGTGGGGGGCGGCTAGCTCAGATGACACTAGTGGCTCCGACTCGGACTTCTCGATAGAGGAAGATACAAGCCCCCCCCATGAATGGACCGAACACAGAGTGTATCCTTGGAGCGGAGATTTGTATGGTGAATTGGTTGTGATCTTTCGAGCGCCCACCCCTGTGGTCGGTCCGTTCGTGAGGTGGACTTGTATGCTCCCTGGGGAAGGAAGGAATACGGACATTCAGGATGCGGAGGGGGGGGCGGGGGCAGCAGAACCAGCGGCAGAAAATCTAGCGGCAGAAAAACCAGTGGAAGAGCCAGGAGTCAAATTAATCCCTGATTGCGAAGAGATTGGCAAAAGGCTCAAGGATTTGATAAACAAGGACCGGAAGGGCTTGCGAAAAATGTATGGCGGGGGAGAAGGGGAGCTAGATGAAATTCTAAAGGATCCAATGAAAGATGGGGCAGAGATGGCGAGAGAGTTGATCTGTGACATGGGTTGCACTCGTTCGATTGCGAAAGAGTTAGCTGTACTTACGCTCTATGATGTGGCTATCTTAATCGGTATGTTCTGGTGCTAGTGTCCATCCCTTAGGGCTTCTCTTGCTTATAGTTGGACGGACTGATAGATGACTCCGATTCTATGATCTACGAGGAAGGTGGTGCGAGGAAGGAGACCCTGGTGCAATTCATTGACTATATCACGGAAATCTATTCGAAGGCAAATGAATCCGGGATCCTTGCTATGACCTTCGTAAACCATAGAGGAGGCAAAAGGAACTGGACCGGGAAGTCGCAAGAATATCTGGATCACCACATCAATGGCGGTATGGCGAGGATAGGAACGGAGCTCAAGAAGAGGATTCTGGATAAATTTGTGATAGGGAATTCCCATCAGAGCAAACCTTTGCTAGTGATAATTGCCACGGATGGCGTAGTATGCCTTTCTCCTCATATTTCCAAAACTATCTAATAACAATCTGCAAACAGATTGCGGGCGAGAGGAAAGGTCATCTGAAAAATGTAATTCGAGACTGTTTGAACGAGCGTGAAGAGGCTGGCAAAGGGTTCGACGGTTAGTATGTCCTGGGGTTTTAGTGGTATATTTTTGCTCCAGTACTTACATTAGGTTCACAGCCGTATCCTTCCAATTCTCCCGCATCGGAAACGATTACGATGGAGCGATGTTATTGGAGGACCTGGACGAAGATCGGGAAATCGGAGAATACATCGATGTATCGCCAGTCGAATTCGGTCCCAGAGGCGAGCTTCCAGAGAAGTGGTTTGTGGTATGTGATAATCTGCTCTTCTCCAAGTACATCGGTTTAAAACGGCCCCCTTACTGACTTCGTATTTGTTTTTGAATAATAGTTGCCGAAGACCTTGCTTGGTGCGATCTTACCGGAAGTAAGGCCTCCCCACCTCAACCCTCAACCCCAACAATTCGCTAACAATGGAGAAAAGTGGGACGCACAAGATGACCATGGTTTCAAGGTAACGGATCATCTCGCCAAGAAGCATTCCGAGGACCCTAATTCTGAGTCCGACTGGGAGGATTAAGAGTCACTTGGGTTTGGCATGGAAGTTTCTGGCACCGCCTCTTGGGCGGATGTTTTTAAAATTAAATTCGGTAGCCACCTTCTGGTTTGATTGCTAGCCTCTGGCTGTTGGGGCATTTTTTTCTCCTTTTATGGGCTCCGGATCCTGGGGGGTACAGACTCTGAGCGGATGCCCACTTAGCCCATCATAAGCGTCGGAATATAAGGAAAAACTGAGACGTGGATCGACGGCGACAAGGAAACGGCGACAGCGAAACGAAACGCCAAGAGTTCTCCCAAAGAAAAACACGATCGCACACCTCAAGGAGCGGGCAAGTCCCCTCCATTCAACAACACACACTAACTCACAGTACAAGTCCTGTAAAGACAGGAGTAAATATAAGCACAACAAAATCCTCTTATCCCCCCTTGAATCACCAAACATACCCATCCTCTTTGTCCTGTATCCCCCTTCCCTTCTGCGTGCTCATGCTAACAAAGGAAAGACAAACTCCCACTGTTCATACCCTCCGGGCACATAGCCTTCATACATCCGACTCTTTCATCCTTCCCTTACAACTTTCCCGCTTCTCTCACAACTTTCCCGGCGGATGTATCGATCCAAAACTCTAGCGTATTCCTGCGGCCGGAACGCCTTCCCAAAAGCCAAGGCATATGCCCAAAGCCAAAGCGCGTTCCTGGAAACAGTCCAAACAACAAAACCATTATCATGAGAGCATGCCGAGTAGCATCTCACGAATTCCAGCCCGAATTTTCTAGTATGTTTCTACATATGATTTCGTACAAACTAGTTTAGTGAAAATGCAAGTCTCACCCTTATTTCGAATGGGAAGGCTACCGCGAGCTTCTCACCTACCTCAGGATCTTCGACCGCCTTCAGTCGTAATTTAACGTAGCACTGCCCCTCATAAGAAGCAAACATAAAGTCGCCATACTCTTTCACAATATATTACTTGGTGCTCACTTCTGCTAACTCATGCTGCAGGATCCCCGTAGAAGAGTGGGAATAGTATGATAGTCCACTTGGGGCTGATGGATCGTGCCTAATGAGGGGAAGTGGGGGGAGGCGTGTAAGGCCCGGTGGGCATGTCATTCCCAAATGATGCAGCGCGAAGATCAGCGGTGTGGCCTTACCCCCCTCGGTCCACTCGCAGAATGGGTGCACACGAACTACGAACAAACATGCGCTAGGTTTTCCTTTAGGGGTCCGCTCGTTAGGGTCATCACAGGCAGGAATCATGCGTAGGACTTGATTGAGGGACTGTGTCCCGGGTGAACTTTCAGAGAGGGAGGTCGCAAATTTTGCGCAGGCGAGCCGGGCTCAGTATTCCTTATAACCCTAAAATCTGGAGAAATCAAGGTTTGCTTGTTTAGAGATTGAGATGAGACCAACTGAGGTGCTCTAGTAGCTCGGTTAAAGGATATTTTTTTCCCCGAAATGGAGAATAGTTAGTTTACATTTTGTTTTGGCCTATAGTGAATTTGTGGCTCTTGAGGGTGGGCAAAAGAAAAACTAACTAAATGAAAGATTGTTCGGTATCCCGGAGAAAGAGTGCAGATTGACATCAAGACTGAAGGGCGGGGTACCAAGCTGCTGCTGAGTAGGCTAAAACCACTTCTAGAAGAAAGAAAATAAATGACATGTGTAAGATCGAGCTATTGCGCGAGGGTTGATTTTTGGGTTCCGGGATGAACTCTCGGCACCCTCTAAAGCGGCCAGGCTAGATCCATGTGTCAAGAAATCCATTTGAGCACTTTATAACTAGGATATCCCAGGACTTTAGATAGACAAACGCGGCCAGTTGCGCTAGTCCTCCAGCTATGCAATTTTGCCCATGTCGGGGCCCAGTCTCCTTAGTTATCCTTTGTAATTCTTTTCAGCTCCACACCCTATCACTCGCTCATCTACCCTGCGGCTTTGTTAGAAAATGTGGCCTCTCAGAATCCGATGATCAGTGGCCGACCGCATGATATACCTTTGATATATGGATACTGAGACAAGGATCTCACGAGTACGTCATGTTAGAGAATAGGGCTGCTTGGCATGGGACGGGTTCTCCGGTGTGATTGCTAAATCCAAGTAGTATATTAGTGCTCATTGCTCGCAGGAGATCGACGGAGGAGTTGAGCTAGGTGAAGAAGTTCCTTAAAATCGAGATATTTTTTACAAGAGCCTTCAGGACCGGGATAGTGTCCATGTGGGGTTTAAGGGTCGCGCACCGGCAGACGATAGAGTAAGAGAATTCACGTGGAACTTGGGAGCTTGGAATAGAAGATACCTGCCCCCAGGCCTCACCTTCCAGCACCATACCGGCTGGGAACTCCTAGGTAGAAAATACGCAATGCAGGCACCCCCAACCCCGGAGTATCCACCAGTAAATTCCCGCTAGAAAGCACCCAGGCGGTTTTCTTTCCGCATCAAATCAACCCAAAAACCTGAAACGCAATATCCAGTAACTAAAAGCAGTAGTATCTCTTCCTCCGGCAACGGCATTATTCAAACCCCGAGCGAGCACATAGGGTTAAGGTTAGTCGAGAAGGGCTGGCAGTTCGAAGTGGAGGATTCCTTTTGTTATTTGTTATTTGTAATTTAGTTTGTTAGATGCTAGCTAGATGACAGGAATGGCTCAGCTAGGATAAAATATATCGGATTCCTTGGACGCCACTCATCCTCGTCGCTTCCCGTGGATGGGAATGGATGACGAAGTGGTTGCTAGTTCGTGCTCCACAGCACGAGAGGGTCCATACCTGTGCGCCTAACAGGAACCGAATCGCTGGGCTTTTCTACAAGTCTAATGACCCTCGTCCCTCTAGACAACAATGAACCATACTTTCTACCCATGACCCAGGGGCAGGAGATATCCCATGCTTCATAGTTGCCTTTTAACAAAACGTTCAAGTTCTGCATCGTATCGTACCTTTATTATTTAATTATTTCTCATTCTGTCCTCTAAGATTCGGGATCTACTTATCCGGATTAACTTACAGCGCCATCGACCCTATTTCCAGGTCTTGAAATAGAAGCTAAAGGTTCACGAAGACTTCAGGTTGAGTACCATCATTATAACGGGGGAGCCTCTCCTCCGGAGATTGCCTGGTATGATAAGGCTAGGGTACAAAACTATACGTTGGCTAATACCGGTGCCCCCGAGGTCGGTATGTTCAAGTTTTTGCGAGGTCGCGGCATTCCTATGTTGTATAGGGCTACACCTAATATCGTACTCCACAGATATATCCACCAGGGTAAGATGACTCGCAGCCTCACGCTCATTCAGAAAAAGAAACCCCCGTATCATACATTTATTATACAGAATCCAGCTCAACTAGCCCACGCACCAACGGGCCCTCGCCCTCTTGTTGATACCACAAGACAGTTCGCGTATCAAAAAAGATATCCGGTAAGCTGTTAGGATTGTAGCTCTACCCTTTGGGCACGGCCCTCGGTGGTATATAGAAGAACTAGTACAGGGGGCCGATCTGTAAAGGGAACCGCCAGTGACCGCTTAGCAGCAGTGAGGTTAATTGCCGGGAGGTGGCAAACCAGCTTCTCATGAACTTATGCCGGGCTTCTTCAAGCTTCCTATCTATTCCTACCCGATCATTTGTAGGAGCCGCACTATATTATACACCACCATCTTCAAAACACAAGAGAAATATTAGCTTAACTAATAGCAGGGTGTCAGGAATGGAGAACAAGAGCGTAGCGATAGGACTAAGACTAACTAGAACTCCAAGGGAGGAAAGAAGTGAGGAAGAAAAGAAAAGAAACGCAGCTAAATAGCAAATAGCCAGTAGAAACAATAAAAATACCTCTATCAAGGTCTATTTACACCCAAATCTATGGAGGTCCCGCCTGCACCAATCCCTCGCTCGACAGGCATTTATGGAATGATAGTATATCTAGTAACGAAGAAGGAAGAAAGTAAAGGAGAAAAGCAAAAAGGCAAAAGAAAGAGGCGATGATAAAACACCGGTCGGCAGCAAATGAGAGGATCGATTGGGTTGCGTTAGGATGGATGTCTGTTTTCCCTGAAGGGTACCGGAATCCTAGGGGGCCGACGGAAGGAGGTTGAGACAGCCTGGGTGGTTTGGTTGGGGAGAAGTCGCTATCTGTGGACTCGGAAAGAGAATGCTCGAAGTTCAATACCACTTCGCGTTCATCGGGGTCTGCAAATGGGAGTGTAGGTTCACCATTAAGGTCTGCAACGCCGGTATTAGGATCATCACCTCTGAATTGCATCTCCACCACACCCCGGTCTCCAGCGGGCAGCGGACAGGATTCCTGGCCGCCGGAGTCTGGTGCGCCGGAATTGGCATCGCCCCACCCCTGAATCATTCTCACAACCTCATCATGCCCTTTGGAGAGAGCCAACGATAATGGGGTTTGGCTGTTGTTATCTAGCGTGGCGATGTGGACATCTTTTCGCTCCAAAAGCATCTTTACTACCCCCTCATGCCCACGCCGAGCGGCCCAAGAAAGTGGCGCCCGGCCATATGTAGTGTCTGTCGTATTGGGATTGACATCCCCCCGCTCCAAAAGCACCCCTACTACCCCCTCATGTCCGCCCCAAGCCGCCCACGAGAGCGGCGTTCGGCCAGAGGTACCTGCTGCTCCGGGGTTGACCTCTCGTTTGAGAAGCATTTCCACCACCCCTACGTGCCCGCACTCAGCCGCCAACGAGAGTGGCGTTCGGCCATATCGGGTGTCTGCCTGGTCGGGATTGACGTCCTCCCGCTTCAAAAGCATCTCTACGACCTCCCCATGCCCACGCCAAGCGGCCCACGAGAGTGGTGTTCGGACAGAGTTGCCTGCCATATTGGTGCTAACATCCTCTCGCTCCAAAAGCATCCTTACTACACCTCCGTGCCCGTACTCAGCCGCCAACGAGAGTGGCGTTCGACCATACCGGATGTCTGCTTGGTTAGGATTGACGCCATCTCGTTCCAAGAGCATCTTTATGACCCCCTCACGCCCGCGCCAAGCGGCCCATGAGAGTGGCGTCCGGCCAGATGTGTCTGCTGTATTGGGGTTAACGTTCTCTCGTTCCAAAAGCATCTCCATCACCCCCTCATGCCCGCGCTCCGCGGCCCACGAGAGTGGGGTTCGGCCATATTGGGTGTCCATCGGTTCGGGGTTGATATCCCCTCGTTCCAAAAGAATCCTTACTATCCTCTCATGCCCGTTCTCAGCCGCTAAGGAGAGCGGCGTTCGGCCATATTCGGGGTCTGTCGTATTAGGGTTGACGTCCTCTCGTCCCAAAAGCAGCTTTACTACACCATCGTGCCCGCTCTCAGCGGCCCATAAGAGTGCTGTGCGGCCATATTCGGCGTCTGCCTGGTCGGGATTGACGTCCTTTCGTTCCAAAAGCATCTTTACTATCCCCTCATGCCCGCTCCCATCCGCCCACAAGAGTGGCGTTTGGCCATGAAAGGTGTCTGCCGTATTGGGATTGACATCCTCTCGTTCCAAAAGCATTTTTACTACCCCCTTGTGACCGCGCTCAGCCGCCCACGAGAGTGGCGTCCGACCATCTCGGGTGTCTGCTTGGTCGGGATTGACATCCTCTCGCTCCAACAGCACCCTCACCACCTCTTCTTGCCCCCTTCCGGCTGCCCATGTGAGAGCCGTACTCCCCATGCAATCGGCTGCATTCATGTCCCATTCCTTCATCTCCAATACGGCAGCAACTATCTCGGCGATCCCGAGAAATGCTACTCCGTGGAGCCCGGTAAACCCTGTAGGACCTCCGAGCCCGTGAAAATAAGGGCCTGATATTCTATCTTGATTATAGCGCAATAACAGTAGTTGAGTGGATATATGCTCATCGAATTTATCGAGAAGTCTCAGCGCAAGTAGCTTGACATTTTCCGTCATACCCTTTCTTGCGTGTTCCCCCCAGTAATAAGAAGCATATTCTAGAAGGGGCATCGTTGAGGGGGCAGAGTAAAGAGTTGGCGAAAGATCCAGGATACATCTAAGATTGAGGTATGTCAAGCAAACCTCCGCAATTGTTGAGTGGGGACTAGGGAATAGGGTCGGATCAGCCGAGAGATGCTCTTGCAGAGTAAAGTGCACCAGTCGGACAGTGGACGAAGATGCCTCGATTGTGACAAGGCCGAGAGAAGATGCTAGGAGTGTCCGTAAAGCAGGAACATTTTCCTGATCCAGATCCGCAGATCCTATCTCCACACCCAAGGCATGACAGAGCTCCTCAGCCCGTAAGGCCCGTTTCGAATGCAACACCCACATGAGGACCTTCAGCCCGAGTATTGATTTATTTCCTTTCTGCGCCTTCAGTCGCCTTAGAGTCACCGTATATGCATCACTTAGCCCACTGCCTTGCGTCATCTCTTCAAGTTTCTTTCTTCTCTGACGAATTGTCACCTCTCCCAGGATAGCGTCGATGCTTAGCGAAACGAGGAGGAATCTACACACAATCGCAAGTAAGCATACATCATCGATAGAGCGGAAATGCTAAAGGCAGGAACGCACATATCAGATATCCTCTCTAGAACAATCCTAACAATATCCTCCCGTAAATCATTGTTCATAGCCTCTGGCTCGGCATCCCTGTCTAACCTCATCTCGAGATAATTCTTGATATCATCCGTGTTAGGGCTGATGGGTATCACAACCACCTTGGTGAAGTATCTTTGAATATCCTCCTTGACATGGGGCCTCCCGGTGAGGAATATTCTCGTCGTAGGGGATTCCCGAACAATATCTCTCAGCGACTCAAGAAGCTCTGGTAGGTGCTTCGGCAGGCATTCGTCTAGTGCATCGATGCAGATGAAAACTCGGCGTAGCGAAGCGATAGTGGTCCTCAACATTTCCATCAGATCTGCAAGTCGCAACCCTCTGCCACCAAACTCCTTTTTCCCTTCTTGAAACGCCTCGCGTATATCCCCCGGGATGCCCTCCCTTCCTACCAGCTGCTTCAGAATAGCTCCCATCACGTTGGTGATTGTCTGGTCTCGCTGGGCGAGGAAGTCGTAGTATAAGCCTGCGACAGCGATATTTTCCTTCTTTGCCTGATCGCACAGGCTGTCGATCACCAGGGAACTAATATTTCTGACCGTCAGCCATATTCGCTTCTTCACAGAGCCCTGCAACTTGCCTTAGATACGTCTTGCCTACTCCCGGATTCCCGGAGCAGAACAAAACAGCCTCATTGGCTCCACCCTCATCACGTCTCCACTCCCGAAACTCGCTCGTATCTAAAAGCCAATCCCCGACACTGTCGAATCGGTCGGTGCGCACCCCTTGATGTCTGGTATTTGGCTCCAGTGGAGAGAGCCAACGCATAATCTGCGCATCTTCGTCGGATCTATACACGGTGTTGTTGAAACTCCCTATTATGTTGCCGCAGTTGGAATAGCTGTCGTACAAATTGACCGATCGCATATGTGTAGTCTGCGCCATGATTTTATGTCCAAAATGTCGGCTGAGTATAGAAACAACAATATGTAGGGCTAACGGGGCAATCCACAAAACCTCTTCGGGCAGAGCTGAAGAAAAGGGGAACGATGTGGCTCGTTTTGTGGCGACCACCGTCCAATTGGTTTCAGACGGAGAAATATCAGTGTGGCGGAGGGCAGCCAGCCACACCCGTTGGTTTACTTGTCGGTTGACAGACAGCTGGCACTGGCCGCGCTAATTACCCCATCTGCGGTACTCGAGTACTCGAGTGAAGTTGAGTAGGGCGGCCGGATCCCCAGCGGTTGGAGAGTCTTATCCATGCGGATGGGTTGATGCGCGTCACTTACGGTAGTCCTCGAGCACCGGTATCGCTAGCTGCGCGTGTTTCAACCACCAAGCTTTCTCTCCCTGCGCACCGATAGACGAGCCCATTTAAGCTCTGGCTAAACCAACCACGGATCGGCACGGGGAAGGCGGGGAGAATTTGAGGGGAAGAAAATATACTAAGATAGCCACTATTTTCTCATCTTAATAAATGCCTTGGTAGCCCCGGCTGGGTGTTACCTTTCCACTCTCTCATGTCTCATCATCCAACAATTCAGACCCACCTCCACCTCCTCCAATATCTTTTGTAAACCAGACTACAAAATGTCAACCACAGCCCAACTAACTCGGGGCCTGGAGAGAGCGACACCAGTGCTTGATAGTTGGAAATCCGGACGGACGGCCAGCCCGTGGGACCAGGAAAACAGCAACCCGGATTGCCTGGGTGTGGGAGATAAGCCCTCCGGGAAAGGAGGGAATACGGACGACCAAAACCCGGCGGTAGAAAACCAAGCGACAACAAAGTCAAAGGGAAATGCAGTTCCGAGGGGCGAAAAGATTGGTGAGAGGCTCAAAGATTTGATAATGAACCACCGAAAGGGCTTGAAAAATATGTATGGCGAGACAGAAGACGAGTTGAATAAAAGCCTGGAGGCTCCGATCAAAAGAGGGGAGAAGATGGCCAGAAAATTGACTATGGAGATGGGATGTAGTCGTGAGATTGCGACAGATTTAACCGCATTGACGCTTTATGATGTGGCCGTCTTGATCCGTATGTTCCGATGCTAGTGCTCATTCATTGGGGCGTTCTTTTGCTTATTGTTGGATGGATGGATAGCTGACTCCAACTCCATGATCTACGAGCAAAACGGCACGAGGAAGGATACCCTGATACAGTTTATCGACCACATCACAGAAATTTGTTCGATGGCAAATGAATCCGGCATCCTTGCTATGCGCTTTATGAACCGTAGGGGAGGCAAAAAAAACTGGACCGGGAAATCGCAAGAATATCTAGATCACCACAGCTATGGTGGTGCGACAAGGATAGGGACGGAGCTTAAGAAGAAGATCCTGGATAAATTTACGACCGGAAATCCCAGTCAGAGCAAACCCCTGCTAGTGCTAATTGTCACTGATAGTGGGGTATGCCTTTCTCCCAACATTTCTAAAGTTATATAATAATCATTAGAAAATAGGTCGAAGGGGAGAAAAGAGGTCATCTGAAAAACGTCATTCGCGAATGTGCGAAAGAGCGTGAGGGAGCCGGTCAAGGGTCTGACGGTTAGTCGGTCGTGGGGTTTTGATGATGTACTTCCATTCCAATACTCACAATCAGTTCACAGCCGTAAGATTCCAATTCACACGCGTCGGAAACGGTCCCGGCGCGGCTCAGCTATTGATAGACCTGGACGAAGATCGAGACATCCGAAAATACATCGACGTGTTGCCGGTGGAATTCGATCTCGAGCGCTTATTGGCAGATAAGTGGTTTATAGTATATCATACTCAGCTCTTCTCTAAGCCTTTAAAGCGGAAGCCCCACTAACCCCATCTTTATTTTTGAAACATAGTTACCGAAGATCTTGCTCGGTGCAATTTTACCTGAGGTAAGGCCTCCTCGCCTCAAACATCTGGCCCAACAATTCGATAACAAGAGAGGATAGTGGGGTCAAGATGAGATAAAGGACCTCCTCTCCGATTCAGACAAGTATGCCGAGTACACTGATTCTGGAGATGACTGGGCGGATACAGATTAACTGGAGTTTGACATGGGGGGTTTCTGGCACCCCATCTCGAGTCAGTTTCCTTTGAATTAACCTAAGTAGGTACGTTCCAGCTTGGCTATTGGCCTCTGGTTTTTACGGGGGGGGTTCTTCTTCTCTTTTTTACGAGGAGCTATGGCTCCGAGAGGATAGCGAGCTCTAAGGGGATACTCGTTTGTTCTTTTATATAGGCTCAGGGACACTAGCACGAACGATATTGGAAAACTTGAATTTTTTTGGATCTGATGTGTGAATTTTGTATGAAAGCGGATAGTCTACAGACAAGGATAGATAATGGCTTTAGTGATTTCATTTGTTCTGGTCACGCCCTTCGTTTCTTACTATTGCGGAAGCACGCATGCAAAAGGGATCATAGATAGGGAGAGATCAACCAGTGTGGGAAGAGATGGAATGATTGAGAGGGTTTCATTACCCCCATACAGACTTGCGTTCTATCAATTAGTTCGAAGAGGATGACGAGCGGATGTAGTTCCCGGAAATACCTACCATATGGCTTAGCCGTGGTCTAGTTCGAGCGCTCGACCGTTGGGCCATTTATGATATTGGTTATCCTCCCGCAAATTTTCTAGTAGGCGCCTGCCCTCAATTTCATATAAACAAGTGTGGTGAAAACGGAAGCTTTGTTCCATTTCGAGAGGTGAGATTACCGCGAGCTGCTCACCGGTCCTGGAACTTTTGATCCTCTTAGACAGTGATTGGCCGCTGCGCTCCCTCTCAGAGGGGATAAGTATAAAATTTATAAATGCTTTCACATAATATCACTCGGTACCCAATTCCCCCCGACAGCATTCACCTATGATCCCCACACGAGACTAAGAATAGTAGCCCACTTGGCAAAGGGAAGTGAGAGGGCCGTAAGGCTAGGCGGTGGAAATGGCATTACCGGACGGTTTTTTGTAGTGGGAAGATCAGTGGTGTGGGTACAATACCTGCCCCGGCCTACTCGTAGAAAGGGTGCGCACAAATTGAGGAAAAACCAGCGCTGGTTTCCTTTGGGGATTCGTTCGGTGAGGTCACTGTAGGTAGGGGGGCATTTGTCGGATGCGGTGGAGGGGGTTGTGTCTCGCGTGAACGTTATAAAATTTGCCCCAACCACAGAGTGAGATTTTTAATTGTTTCTAATGAGTTTAGAGCTTGATGACTATGAGTCAGCCGATTGTGAGAAGACATCAGCGCTCATTAAATATCCAACCAAAGCCCTACAAGTTAATACACTAGGGTTGAGGTCATGGAGGTGCGCCCATGCATTAGCATGGATACGGGGTTAGGAGAAGGTGCGGAATTCATGATATAATAATTATTATCTAGTAATATGTGGATGCACATCAGAAGAAGGGAAATAGAAAAGTAGGTATTATGTACTTATCCTCACACTGTGCTAGTGAAGGAAACTAGTTTAAAGGCAGCCGATTCAGCTGAGTTCTCAGAGCACCACGCCAGATACTGTGGGAATGAGGTAGGGAGCATTGAAATGGCTAAGGGGGGGGGATCTTTTCTATAGAACTTGTTGTCCAGAATGTATCGTGCTTGCTGGTATGCGGAATGATTTGTATTGGAGGAATGGTTACTGGCCTATGGAATGGTGGAATGTACAGCATGGTTGGGAGAAGGAATGACACTATGCGCTTGAGAATGAGAACTGGTATGAATGGTGGAATGGATGAAATCCTGATGGCTTCGCTGGACTTGGATGTTTGTATATATAACATGTTGTATGTTGATGCGGACAAAAATAGGCAAGCGAGGCAGAACGAACAAATACGATTCTATTAAAGGGTTGACAGCTGATTTCAGGTTATGAGCCCGGTTAGTGCTCGATCAACCAATCTCCAACTATTACTTTAGTTCTACACATTTATCAATTATCTTCTTGTCAAGACACGATGCCGCAAACCGCCAGCAGCCCAGCAGCAACTTCAACCTTCACCAATGGCCTACTTCCTTCGACTTCTACCTTGTCTGTTCACGCGTTAGCTCCACAGGTCTATGGGGATACCAGCTACCGCTGCAAGTATGGAGAAACTGAAAAGCTTACTCATTACAACTATGCTCGTTGGAGGCGTGATGTTGAATTCTTTTTGCAAGCTGAGTCTGCCCT
>Ga0307509_10001424_pt1 | contig 40368 bp, 37 predicted proteins | sample 10_EM_MG_FD_202245 | JGI IMG/M metagenome (GOLD analysis project Ga0307509, IMG submission 202245) | Populus trichocarpa ectomycorrhiza microbial communities from riparian zone in the Pacific Northwest, United States - 10_EM | ecosystem: Host-associated > Plants > Roots > Unclassified | place...
CCCCCCTCCACAGACTTGATTATCTGCCCCCGCGGCCTGCGCACCGGTGTGCCGCTAACAACCACCGACGAAGCCCGTCCGTGATACCCCACCGGCAAGTGCTCGTAATTCGGCTGCAGGGCATTCTCCCGACCACGGAATAAAACACCGACGTTGAATGCGTGATTCCTACCCGCGTAGAAGTCTGTATAGTCGCCGATGTCCATCGGCAGGTGCATCCGCACCCCATCCTCCGCACTGTTGAGCAACAAGCACGCTTTCCGCGCTTCCGGGTTGTCCCTGAGGAGTTCGGGATAGGGTGTGTCGATCGAGAGCACTTTTTGCAAGTACCCCCGCACAAGGCGGTGGGTTGCGCGGCCGAGCGAGGCGAAGCGGTTCAGGGTCCTCTCGGATACGAGGACTTCGGGTTGTGTAAAGTCCGGGAGATGCGAGAAGCCGCGGGCGGAGGTGGCGAAGGCGTGTAGGTCCAGAACGTACTCGCCGATCGCAACCGCCGGGCGCGGGGTTGTGTTTGAGGGGGTGGAGATTATGCCGAAGGGGATGTTGTTTATCGAGAAGTAGTGCCCCGGGGGTACGGGTAGCCAGGACATTGTGCTGGTATATCTTTTCCTTAGATAGAGCTTCTCTGTTAAATCACGGGAGAGACCGATATAAACTATCGCCGCCGTTCTTGGTCGTCGGCTGTTATCCAGGGTGCAAGGTTGATCGCATGTGCGGCGTCGATACCGCAGTCCTCGGCGTATACCGCGGCTATCCTCGGCTCTCTCACACCTAAACTAAACCATCGTTAAATTTATGATGCACGCCAACCCTTCCTCCTTCTCTCTCTCCCTTCACAAGCAACACTATCCCCCACGCATACTGCAATCCTTCCGATCGATGTGAGTTAGTCTAACCTCCTAGGGCCAGCCAACCACCCTACGCCAATGCCATCGCATCCACACTCCACAAATCTGCACCACAACCCTAAAAAGCTTGTCCGCGCGAGCACGCTGAAAGGGCTGAGCATACAATACGTAGACCACCCTACAAGCACCTTTTCTCCGCTCCACTCTTTTCTCACTGCCGCATAAATTTTCAGCTCCCCTTGATCCCTGTTCTTTTTCCTCTGTGTGCACGTTAGCCCTAGGAGGTCTCGGTCGATTATTCGCCCTGATTCGATTTTAAAACATGTCTCACTTGTTTCCCGCTCGAAAGCTGCGGAACTCGCGGACCACTCAGGCTTTTTGTGGCGCTTTTCTTCTCTCGCGGACAGCGATGGCTACCTAAAATTGGATTGGGCTGGCGAGAAACTTTTTGGGTTCCGGGGCGCATCTCGGTAGCCGGAGGTTGTCTCTCCTTTCTCGTGTTAAAAAAAGGAAAGAAAGAAAAAGAAACAAACCTGCGTGATGTTTGGTTCGCTGCAGTGCAACGGCGATAGTCTAGCGAGATTAAAACATTGGAAGGTGGTGGGTTAGTAGCGAATGCTATTAGAGAATCTCTTTTAAAAAAGTAATGTGTACAACTCGCAATCCCCCAACCTTGATTAGACCAATAAAGGAGCAAGAGGGAAAGAGAGAAAACAAAAGGTTCCCTCCGTGCCATCCCTTTGTGAAAGAGAAGAAAATTACCTGCACCAAGATAGCATAAAACGTTCAAAAATGAGGGTGCCCTTTATATAAAATAAAAAAATAATATGAAAAGAAAAGAAGTAAAATGGCACGAACCAAGACGTGTCAATAGCCAATATTTACACCCGAATTAAACCCCACCTGCCTTCCATACATCCATCAACCCTACCCCGAACCCCCGTCTCCCACCCATTTGTCATGTGAAAAAAAAAGGAAAAAAACAAGCATCGCGCGTTTAATTACTGCGATGAGCAGGGGTCTCATCCGGACCAGGTGTATAAATCTCCACAGGGTCGATATTCGTATCACCCAACTCCGAAATCCGATAAGGATTCTCACTCATAGGTGGTACTACAGGCTTGAGGTCTGGTCCCGGTGCGGCAACAGGAACGGCAGAATATCTCGGGTCTTGATAAAGGGGCGGGTGCTCCGGCCCGGGAGTTTGCGAATTCATTAGTGCGGCTTCTTGAAGGTTGGCGCTAGCGGTTTGCGCACCGGTCTTTGTCTCGCCAGTGCCCCTCTTGCGGCCCACGAAGAAGAAGAGGAGGCCGATTAGCGCGAGGGCGATCACGCCGCCAATAGCAATACCAGCGATTGCGCCGGGCGAAAGTTTCACGCCACCGTCATTGTCCTGAGTGGTGTTACTGGAACCCCCGGTGCTGGAGTTACCGTCGGCGTTCGGGGGAGTGCCGCCTTCGGCGGGCCAGGGCTCACCGGGCGAGAGGGAAAAGGTAGCCTCCCCAGCCAGACTTTTGACCTTGGCGATCGGGGAGGTGGAATTATCACTATCTACCATTAGACTCTAGAAGGCCGTAGCTGGTGGATGAGGTAACTTACGGGTTTATGCCCATGACCATCTGGTAGGTGATGCAACTGCCTGGGGCAGAGCAGTAGAACCAGAGGGGCTTTGTATCATTGATTGTAATGGTATAGGTCGGGGGCTAGTCTTTGTCAGTATTCCTCTGCTCTCTATTCCCCTCTATTCCCACGGATGGAACAAGCATACCGGATCCAAGAAAGTGTCCATAGCTTTGAAACCAGACCAGAACGCAGAGCCATCTTTATGAATCTTCTCCCATGGCTTACACGGGTACCCGGGATCCATCCTGACCACCGAGTGATTCAAGGGGTAAAACTGGAAGGCTAGAATCACGAACCAAATCCGTTAGCACCAACGATCATCCCGTCATTCCCTTCCCTCCTTTGATAAAAAAAGCGACCAACACTCACAAACTGTATCCCCTGGCTTCGCAATGATAACATCTGGAGTAAATTTGTGATCCGCCTTTCCCACAGCAACGATATGTTCTGTCGAATTTTCTCCACCGCTCGAACTACCAGCCTGAGGACTAGGCATGGCGGCTACCCCCCTCCACGCAAACGCTGCAATAGCAGCTCCAGCAAGTAACCTCCTCAACATGATTGCCGGTCCGTTATGTTGCACCACAGTCAAACTTTAAACCCACCACCACAGCTTTCTCTCTTCCTTTGTCTCCCACTCCTGCCGTAGAACACCGAGGCGCGGGAACAAAAGTTTATTGGATATATTGGAGTGCGTTGATTGTCGTTAATATCCAATAATCGTTCATTAAACGAACGAAGGGGGGGGGCGTGGAAGGGGATAAAAACAACGGAACGTGCAAAGAGGGAAAAAAGGTGTGGCAAGTTTGGAGGGGATTGTGGAGTTTTTATCAACCCGCTGGCTGGGAAATAATTGGTACCCTAGCTTACAAGATGGGAAATTTCGATGGGGGGAGGGGTGTGTGTGGTGAGTGGAGAGAGAGGGAAGAGTGTGTGTGTGAGTGCCTCCAATTGGGCCTTCTTCCACTGGTTTTGCCCGCTGCTGTGCTGGTTGTACGCCGCACGGTGTCTTTTGGGGAATGGTGTTGGGTGTGTGTGGTGGTAGTGCGTAAGCACTAGCTCCTCCGAGCCCAAGAGCTTGTTTTTTCCACAACCTGCCCCGCCCCATTCAAGGATTCAGTTCCCCCCTCTTACGGTATTCTAGAGTGGCCGTCGGCCGTGCCGCTCTAAATACCATACCAAGCAAGTATCTCCCAAAAGAAGCCCTGATGAGATTGTTTTTGCATCAGTAGGAAAAAAAATGCTTTGGAGATATCGCCGCTGCCCGGCAGTTTGGCTCTCCACGATGCAGATTCATGTTCTAGGCTCCGATCTCCACCCATCTCCCCCGCCGGTACCGGAGCAAAGCCTTCAGTCCAGGCGACAGCTGTGATTCATTACGGGTTGAGTGGAGAGCACAGCAAAATAAGATGACACCTTTTTGGCTGAACCAACTCCACTTACTAATACTAACCCTTGAGGTTAAGTTAAGTTTAGCTTGGGTAGCTCGTTGTCCCATCGCCTTATTATGTCTCACATATTCACCCGTAGATCACCTCAAATGGACTTCCTGGCCAGCACCGGTTCCGTGTCCGGGCTGTACTAGTACTCATAATACTGAGAGAGAAAGAGAGAAAGCGAGAGCACATATTTAGAGACTTGCCCATCCATCCCATCATTCTGCCAATGTTGCCATGCTATCAACACCATCACACCAGTTACCACACGATGCAAACCAAGGTTATGATACACTACCAAACCAAACCTCTCGCACGCTGTGGAGAATAAGTAGGGAGCCAAAGGCCCTGTCCTACTCATAACTGCTGATGTTGATTGACTGATCCAGTTGAGGCTTCCCTCGGGCTTGGCTTGGCCGCCACCCCTTTTATGCCATCTGTCGCACCGACAGGGGTAGTTTCATTAACCGAGTATGCCGCTTTCGAAAAGTTGGAAAGAAAAAAATTCATTCCCATCCTTTTGTTCGATCTCCCCCTCTCTTGTCTAATCTGTCGCGACGATACTTCACTGCGAGCACAGTCACAAGCCAAAAAAAGAAAAGCCTATGAAAACAGAGTAAACACTGCGAGTTATCCCCAGTTCTGTGCCAATAGTAGCATTATACGTGAACGAAAATGTGTATATTAAGAAACAAAGAGCATCCAGCAAGAGCACGAGACGCCCAATCATTCACCTGCTGATTCACTCACTCACTCATTCAGCTTTGCCAGTCCCTCTACTCGTACGCTAAGTAAACAGCAGGAAAGGGGGAAAAAAAGCCAAGATCCCCCCATTCGCTGACAACTCTGCTGGGACTCTAGACTAAACCCCATCCTGTACTAGTGCAGCACTCCCATTGTCGAAGCCGTTTTAAAAAAAGAAACTATTATCAAAATCGTTCAGCCCCAGATCAAAACAACCCTTTGTTCAGCGTTTCCGAGTCGAAAAGACATTTTGGTGTGTAACGTCCCTCTCGCATACAAAAAACCCACAGATCAGCCCGGAACTTGACACTCGAAAGAAAGCAAAAAAGATGCGCTTTCAACTCCGATCGCATACCACCCGGATCCAAGCAAAAGGGCCAAATTTCGATGGTATTATGCAATGGCGGTCCCTTGTCGAAAAACATTTCGACATTACGAATACCGGTATCGGTACCGTACAGTGCCCTGTACTCGTACTGCACTGAACGGTGCAGGTTGTGAGTTTGGTGCCGGTGCTGATGCCGGTAGTCTTCGAGCACCGTGCTGTACTCGAGTAGCAGTCATTGGGTAATTAATCCCCAAAGAAGAGAAGGAGAGCTCAGCCTGCATGATACCAGTATCATACGCTCCCTGACGTTAATCGAGTCCATTGGGCTTATCGCCGCTATTATCCTTATGGCTATATTGGGGTGGCTGCTCCGCCTCACCCGCAATTAGCCAGTTGAGACGGACTTACAGGGCTGCAGTGGCGCAGGGTGGAACTGGTCTGGGCTCGCTCCGTATCTTTCTCTTCCTCTCTTTTTCTTCTATTGCTATGCTATTGGCTTATGTCCGGATTTTTCATCTACGAGTACGGTATTGCATTCCCTCCGGTTGATCTACCGTATGCGAAGCGGGGGGGGCGTGTTTGTGGAAGAAACTGCACCACCCGAATCAGACCGGTACCGCAGCCCGCTCACCACAATGACTGCCCGTGTGGGAAAATGTACTACGGTATTACTTGGCCGCGCTCTGATGCTGCGGTGGAATCTATTCCCATGGTTATGGTCACTGCCCCGTCGAGCCTTATCCTACAGAATTCCTTGCAGAATGAAGGTACCTTAATGCTTACTCAACAGAGCTGAAATGGGACGGTACTATCGGGATGAGGCTGTAGCACAGGGATAGGTGCTAAGTAAGTTTCCTCTACCGGTACATATGATCCAGCACTGGCACAGATACGGTATCGGCCTCGAGCAGAACAGATTATCAGCCAGCCCAGTTTTCACCAGAAAACCTTCCCCCAACCCAGAAAAGAAGAAAAGACAAAAAATTCCCCTCCTCCGTGCCACCCCCACCCCCGCATCGTTTGAATCCATCAAAGACAAAAGTGCAGCTCCTTTTGTCCCGCTCCCGAGACCACATGAGGACAGTCTTATTCATCCAATCCCAATCGGGTCGGGATCCCTACCATAGCAAATGATCATAACTGAACGACGACACTCGAGGAAACCACGGGCTTCCTCCCCCCTCGGCCACTTCCGATAGGTCAAGAGGAAGCGAGACAAAAACAAGGAGGGTGAAAGAGAGAAAAAAAGCACTATTTCGCAAGCATCACGTACGGCCGGCACTAGCGTTCCGAATCCCTCCAACCTGTTTGCACTTATGCCTGCACACTGGGAGGGAGAGAGAACAGGCACAAACTCGGGAAGGGCCGGCTGTGGATATCCCAAAGTGCGGAAGTACCGCAAGTATTGATGGAAGCGAAAAAATCGCCCAGCAATGATGATAGCTAGAGATGTAAGGGCGTGCGCTCCTCCATTCAGGGTTGCTAGCTAACCGCTAGTTAAAATAAAAGAAAACCACCATGATACAAGCTTAACCCCTAGTGCGCGCTTCTGAGCTCCCCCGTATCTGCGCTCCCTCGTATTATATCTGCGCTCCCATAAAAAACTCCTATTACTACAATGTTCTAAGTTACTACTGGGATTGCCGTGCTATCAGTTGTCACAATTCCCCACCACGAATCGCTACTGTTTGTGGCCTTTCTTATGGTACAAGTACGGTGTCCTACCACCTAGGGCAGGGGGGAGAGATACAACCGCAGCACAGCAACTATAACCCGATAGTAATCGTATGGTTTGTATCCCCCCTCCCAACAATCCACCGCGCCCCCCCGCCAAGCAAACAGTAGCTGCCTACTCCGTCAATTCAACTAGGATCCATCCCCCCCTCGCATGGCAAACTTCAACCCGGTTGAACCCACCCCTGCTGGACCGGCGTCTAAGTTAATTTACGATTCGCCGTTCAGGCACCCGCTCCTCCAGGGTACCCGAGGACCAGTGCTTACAAATAACCTACTTTGTACGACACCCGTACTAACCAAAACAGAACCGCCTTACCAGCAGAGTTTTCGCTAGCAATACGGTACAAGCACAGTCCTGCGCTTAGCAACAGCTGTCCTTGCAGATCCTGCCCTGTTCGGGAGTCCTTGGTAGCTTCTGTGCTACCAAGTCTAAACTCCATATTGGATTAGTCATAGTGGGTCACTCGCTTGGGAAATTGGATGGGAGATGTCGGCGTTGTTTTGTTAGAGACGGGAGGGATACAAGGGGATAGGGAGGTGGGGGCGGGGAGTTGGTATGGTAACCGTTTGGAATAACATAACTGCATTCTATAATGCTTTGGCTGTGAAGGATAGGAGGCTTACGGCTTATGTATAGCGCTCCAGGGGGCATACTCGCGATTGCCCAACGTTTGAGAAACGGATCGCTATCGCACACAGGCCAAGAGTAGGCTAGAGCCTCAGGATTTTGGTTGTATGTAATACCGGTAGCAGTTCCGCTATACAAACACCACGCACTTACGAGATTTTTCTATGGGCGCTCATCAGCGCACAGATATTTCGCCATATATTTCTTTCATCCCCACTTTCGGGCACGGTACTTATGGCCGGGAACGAGTACTGACCCAGAAGGGGGGTTAAAGTTATCGGGGGAGGGGGGAATATTCTAGACTAAGAAGTTTAACCGGGAGGATTTCTACAAATAGAGGTTATGTGCTGCTCTTTTATCCGCGGGTAATGTTCACCCTACCTAGGTCATGCAAGGCAAGAAGCGCTCGAATATAGAGAAGGTGGAAGGATATGTGGCTAATTATCTGTGCTCATCTGAGTGGCCATCCTAAACCGAGACAGTGCCAGTGCTCTAATGCTCGGGTACCGGTACTTTTTACCTATTACTTGCTCTTGCACCAGTGCTAGTACCGGTACTGTACCAGTACTCGAGTACTCCTCCTTGCCTTGTGAGGCTGATGCACTGCAACAACCCTTTTTTATTTTACTCCGGTACTAAAGTTATTGTCTGGCCCGTATCCAGCGCACTCTCACCAAGTCTTTCGCGCAGACCACCACGCCATTCCTCAAACTTAAGGCCCTCCTGCTGCGGTGCAAAGATAATAATAATCAATCCCTTTTGGGACATCTCCTCAAAGCCACTTGGCCCCCACCAACCAATCAACCAAAGCCAAGCCACAGTATGCTACATATCAACCGGACCAATTGCCCCAGTGTATGATTACTCCGAGACCCCGACTCAACTTCCCAAAAATACTGCCCAAGGCCGACGTGACGAAGATTTCTATCATTAGCCCCCCTCTCAAATGCGTAAAGAATAAGCATAACCCTAAATCAGTCGATCCTGTCATTATCTATCGTATCATGACTCGCGCTCCGTTAGAGCAGCGGTTCGGGCCTCTCCTGCGATACCTAGCGGTCCGGGATCCTGGTTGATGGGAGTTATATATTTATGGGAGAATCGAATCTATAGAGTGCGGAGTTTTCGCAGTGTCGGGTGCTTTGTGCGCTGTATGGTACCGATATCATCATACTCGAGTATGATACCGGTAATGTGAATGGCGGTTTGATTAGATTTGATGCGGTAGTAGTAGATTTTTCATGTTGTAGTTTTATCAAACCCCCCGCCCGGTTCATGGATTTTTTTTCCCCATAGATCTTAAAATGACCTCGGATCCAGAGGTTTGTGAAGAATATGAGTCTTTAGTTGTGCAATCTATGGGATTTTTAATCCTGAAATGATCCCTGCGATAATATTATGTGGGAGGAATAATTACCTCCTGGGGTAATTTTTTGCCTTGGGGCAAAAAGTGATGCCTTGCATGGGGGGAAAATACTGTGTTTGTGCTTCTCGTATAATGTCCCCCCGGCTGTCTGGAGCTTTCGGCGCACTTTATTCCGCGGGTTGCTGGGCTTTCTGCACAGATTTCGTGAAACGTGGACTTTTGGGGGGGGTTTTTGTGGGATTTCGGTTTATGGATTGGTTGCGACAAGTGAACCTTATTTTTTTTTTCGGTGGGGGGGAAATGATGCACTGTGGGAATGCACATACCTATCTATCATAAACCCGTTCCGATTCTCTATCTGGATTTTTCATAATGGTGCCCAGGTCGGGATTTGTGGGCTCCTGCTTGGGATCTAGAGCCCAGCATACTGTAAGAGGTGGGCTGAATCTACTACAGTATATCGAGGTAAGCCGGTGTTGTGGCTTGAAATTTCTATTATAATAATATTATTCGCTTTTGTTTTATTTTTTATTCCTTCTTCCGGTGGTTGGTTGTTCATTACCTTTCCATACAATTTAGGCACCATTTAGCTCACCTGTTGCAATCGACCCATGGATTAGTCCCTTGCGAGCGCAGAAATCCGACCAAAAATCCGTGGATATGAATGAAACCTGTGTAGAAAATTCTGTGATTGCTGCAACAATGGTGCTCAAGGCTCTGGGTGCTAGAGGATCATGGGAAAAATACAAACACTGTAATATTATTATGTGCATCTGTGCACACAGCGGCACTCCTATATCTGAGAAAAGTTGCTCCGGGAGGGTAATTGTCTTTCCCCATAGATTGCACAGCCGAACACTCTTATTTCTCACAATCTACGGATTGGGGCCCTTACTATCTCCCCTCTGAAGCGCTGCACGGTAGCTGTTGAGGTATAGAAAGAAAAATACACAGCGCAAGTACCGGTATTTCTGACATCTATTCAAAGCAACATAAAAAAGCTAGTTATAATGATAACTGAGTAAGGTATGGTGGCTATTGGTTTCTACCGGGGGGGCGTAAACATGGTTTAATAAAGAAGATGCTTATCTGAAACGTCCTCCGGAGGTGAGTGAGTTTAAAGGTGAGGTTGGGGGGCTAGCTGTCAGCACTTTTTGGTCTGGCATATGAAGGGGGATTACTATATAGGCTCCGAAAGCTCGCGGTACGAGACAGTAAAGCCCCCCTTTTGTACAGTCTTTGGGGATAATCACATAAGTGGTGTACGGTTTCGGAGGGCGGTGCTCGGGTTTTCAAGCCACATAGATACCGGTATACATTCTCCAATCTGCCCCATACTCGACTTGAGCTCCTGGGTATGCAACGAAGGTACTTTTCTGAGTAGGGATCAGCCGCTGTTGTAGTAATCTCTGCTTCTGTTTGTAACAAGTGCGTGGCCAAAATGCTTGATGCCCATTTCTGCATACCCGGGAGGCTGGAATCTCGCTGAGAGATTGGAGTTGCCTCGTTTAGTAAGGTCCGTTGAACTTTTCGTTTCATTTGCCTTGACTGAAGGCCGGGGGAGAACCTTTCCGCCCCTTCGTCTAAATGGGGCGAATCTAGACCTCCTAGCCTTATCTAGGCCCTTAAGCTGTTGTAACAGGATGCGTAGCGAGTTCTTCGAGTATATCCGGTATCCTACCTGAGTTTGGGAAGAGTGTTTGAATAGATTATGGTGCCGTACAATATGGGCTTAGGAGCTTTTTGGGATATTCCATCGCCCACTCTCCCTTTGCATAATGATCATTTTCTTAGGTGGGTGTTTGAGAGGGGAGAGGGAGGAATGGTGGGGGGACTACTCACAGGATCTATTGTGGAAAATCTATTTCCGGCTGATTTTTGGTTGGTTGCTGGTTGGTTTGGCCTTTGTTTTTGTTTTTTAATTGGAGTTGGTGGTAGAAGAGGTCTGATCATGACCGATCACTCTGTATATATGTGTTTTGGCAATGGTCTGATATTATCATACTCTATTATCGCGAGCGAATGAGATTACAATTGAGCAACAGCGATGACAATCGACAATACTCGGCCCTGCTTGGGTGTCCATAATCAATCACTCGATCAGGGTCTGCCAATCTCACTGATCATTCAATTATGGTGTCATCTCTGGTGGAAACTGGTGTTGCATGTGTCATCTTGTTTGCTTCTAGCGGTGTCATGTCATTTCCTCCGGTACCTTTCTCCCTTTATCTTATTTCCTTCGTTATTCTCCCTCTCAAGCGCTCTCTTCTTGCTCTGGGGAGAGGGCGGCAGCACAAAACAATCTCTACTTCCACAATTCTATTGGATTTTGTGTCCTTCACTTTTTCGATACTTCTGACACTCCTGATCGGATCGTAATTGAGGAGAGCCCTCCCATGGAGTGGGTGCTCGCTTATGCTCGTGTTCATCACTAATTGGAATGCATGGGGGGTTTTGGAACGTTATGGGAGATAGAGTGACGAGGATGGAAGCAAGATGAGGGGCAGAAGAGTTACGGGGATAGAGGGGTAATATAGGAGATTGTATGGATTGGATTGAGGGGTGGCCCGGCTGCGAGAAGGAGCGAAATGGGGTGACTTCCTTCTTGTCGCTCATTGTCATGTGAGTCTTATGGTATGATATTATGATGCGATGATGGGCCATGATGATGGTTCGGAGTGTAAGAGAATCTAGCATTTACGGACTAGGGACGGGCGTAGGAAGGATTCCAGCAGGAAGACTGGAGTGGTGGAGAGTGATTTTGTATGATTGAAATTTGGGCTCAAACAGAGTGCACAATAGTATGTAGCGGCATTGGAAGGGGATAAGGAGGGCGATGCCCTGTGATCTTTACGTGGTCCTGGGAGCGGTATCTGGGTGGCAGCAGTGCTATCGCTCCTGCATAGATTTTCCTAGCCTAACAGAGAGGTATTTGGCCTAATTTGTTTAGCTTGTCCGACTCTGTGTCGTCCCGTCTGAATACTATTTTCGCCATTCCCTCGTGCCCATCCCCGGAGGTGAGAGAGAGTAGTATGTGCTTAAAATTTACCCGGTTTGTCGGGGCTAACGTCACATCTGAGTACAATAGCACTTTACCCGTTCTTCCATGTCTAGTCAAGGTGCCACAACAGAGTGGTGTCTGTAAATTTGCCTGGCTTGTTGGGGTTAGCATCATCCCGCATAGGCGTCATCTCCACCACTCCCTAGCGCCGACTCTCTATAGCTCGTGCGAGGCGTGCATTATTAAAACAGTCTTTTTCGCTAGTGTCAAAGCCTTCTACCCGTAGCAATCCAGCCGCAATCTTGTCGATTCTAAAGCCGGATGCAGTCTAGAGAGCTGATCAGGGGGGGGGGTTCGTGGAATCCATCTTTGTAAAAATACCACCCAGGTGCTTTCAAGAGGAATCAGTGGGTATATAGTTATGGATTCGGCAAATAGCTTCCTTTCATGGACTCCCCAATACAGAGAGGGGTATTCGACAAAAGGTGTGCCTCGGAAATCAGGAACTGGGGTGGTTGAGAGAGTCTTGACCTCCTGTGAATTCAAATAACTTAAGCAGGCTTTGCATTTGTCGACTGAGCTGTACCAACGAGCTCAGGATGAGTCCCGAGGTACTCCCGAAGGATGAAGTGGATTAGCAGGAGAGTGGAGGCCCCTTTGTCGACTCCAGTATGACAGTAAGTGCTTGGCAACAGCCTAGGAATGTCCATATTCAAGAAATATTGACGCTATTGAAACTTTGCAACCTTATCTCAACTCCTAGGGGGTGAAGTAGTTCATCGGCCTTCCGGGGCGGCTCCCTGTGGGGGGCCCACATCAAAGCGGCCATTCCAGCCCCCGCTTTCTCCTCACATTGTCCCTTTATTGGATCCAGCTGTGCACCATAAACATCCCCCAGCACTAAGCTATGGGTTATCGAGTTGAGCTTTTGTAGCGTGCAATAGATTGTGGTTTCTTGCACGATCGCATCGGTATTCATCCAGACTAGCGGGAATCTAGATATGTACTTGTCATAGGATAACTCAAGGTAGCTTCCTGCGTGTACGTAAATATCAGAAATATCTTCAGGAATTTTCCTCGGGATGCCTACTTCGAGAATACTGCCCATCGCATCTAGGGTTGTGTCCCTCCACCTTCTGGTATTAAGATATGTAATGATATTATCTTTCTTGGGGCCTATGGCTACCCTTTCTACTCTTCCAAAAAGACCCCTTTCCACCACAGATCGAGTGTGCGATCTTCCAGTCGTGAATGCTCGAGTGCCTGGAGACTTTTGCCGAAGATTTAGTGAGTTAGAAAGCTCGACTCCATCTACTTCAACACATTCACCCATGGCGCCGGTGCATATCAACACTAGCTTTTTGGAAGGGGTAGTCTGCAGCATCTTCACAATATCGGGGGTTTTTTTCTAGGCTCACCAGGGGTCCTTAGTTTCTATATGCTCCTGATATCCCCCGATATCTTTTTTAGTCTACTCACAACTTGTTTGAAAGGGGCCCCGAGAGTACCCGTCATGGGCGGCTCTTTTTAGTAATAAGTCAGAATAACAGCAGGCAACCGAGTCATTCTATCCACTAGCCTAATCACACAAGCCGTCTGCCACTAATGGGCTAACCTCGCGACTTTGTCAACTCATGTCCCCCCCTGCTCTTTATATTATACGGCCAAAGCGTACTTCTCACGGGCGGCACGCCACCCTATTCATCCATTGCTCGTAAGCCTATTTGATATGGGCCCTCCATACCAATGAGATCTCCGTCGTCCTCTAGAGTTGGAAAAATATGGTTTTTAGCCCGTAATACTCCCTTGGATTGTAGAATGCCCCTAACCTTGTGCTTAATGAGGGAGCAGATAAAACTCAAAGATTCATTCCCGAGCAGAAGGGATATCCATGAACCATAATCCGAGATTCCTCCCCGGGTAATTCCTTCGTGGAAGAGAAATCACTAAACATCACTCACCCTCCTCCCTCGGCCTCCCGTTGGAAATAGCCGCGCTCTGAGGCTGCGGCACTCGTATACACCGGCAGAGGGACACGCAAGCCATGAAGAATTTTCTCCTATTTGTTTTTCCTTCCTTCCTGTCCTTTCCTCGCCTAAGCCTTCCTTCCTTCCTTCCTTCCTTCCTTCCTTCCTTCCTTCCTTCCTTCCTTCCTTAGCTTTTCTCGAGACTTTCCTTTCTACATACTCAACTTAATCAATCTTGGGCTTCTTCACCACTTAATACAAACTCCGTGTCTTCAATTGAGCTGTTCCACTCGACTGCGTAAAACCCCGCATCGCCGATCACCACCTCCTCATCGATCATTTTTAACACACTCTGTTGGAAATGCCCGCACTTGTTGGGAGAAGTACCCGTAAACACTGGTGACGTTTATACACTCGTGGGGCAAGCAAGCGTTGAAGATTTTTCTCCTATAAAATCTCCTTCCTTCCTGTCTTTCCTTTCCTTTCCTTTCCTTTCCTTTCCTTTCCTTTCTCAAACTATCCTGCAGCCCCTTAACTGCTTCAATGCGAATTGCTCCGGTTCCGAACCACTTCGCTTCAGCCGGTAAAATCCCTTAGTCCTATCATTACCTCTATTTCCAACAGACCCGTAACGTCTAACACCGTTTCTTCTAGCTGTCATTTGGCATGGCCTGCAGTCCAAGTCGTCCCCCACTCGCAAAAAGCATTCTCACCCGATAGGCCCAGCCTACCGAGCCAAAGGCGGCTATCCTGGGATTTCGCTGCCCTAAGCTGACTGCTAGGGGGAGTCCAGTCCAGTGTTCCCAGCCGTTCAGTCCGTCCGTCTTCGGGGCAGGGCGGGACGGACTACGACTCATAGTCTGTCTTTTTAGGCTTTAGGACGGACTACGCCCGGGAAGGTGAGGACCGGACGGACTGTATAGTCCTAGCGCTTGGGCCTCTGGCACTAGCCCAAGTTGAAATCATACACCTCCGAGCCAACCATTATCGCATTATGAGACATCATTCGTACCGTCCCCGGTCGTCCCCGGCCGTCCCCTGCCCTCCCTCACTATCCACGGCCGTCCTCTACAGTCCCCGGCCGTCCCCCCCTACCTTGGGCCCACATGTCTCACACTGTAGATCCCGCCGTCCAGCCCAAGGACGGCCGTCCTGCACTTTGACCGCCCCGGACTGATGGCTTCGGTCATAAGATGCTTATAGCGCAACACTAGAACGGATCAAGGCTCGGTATTTTTGCACGGCTTGACGACCAATCCGCTCCCGCAAGTTTGGCTGGTGCATTTAAATCCACTATTGCTTCGAAGGTTGACGATCAACTATTCGGGAAGGTTTATCTGTGTCCTGAAATCTGCGATGAGCGCGGACTACGTGTAGCGGTCCCGTCCCGTCCAGGGCCCTTGGCAGTCTCCCGGGGGGGCCCCTGGCGGTTCGGAAAACTAGATAGGAGACGTTATGAGGTGTTCTGCAATAGAAGAGGAGGTATATTACGTGGATCATAGGATCAAACACCTCTCTGTCCGCAACAGGCGTGGCTTCACCCAGCCAATTTTCCAAATAAGGCGCGGGCGCCACGACACCAGCCTGCATTACAAAGGAGCACAATCCCCTTGCAAGGGATGAGGATTGCCTCTCTCGAGAACAAGGTCACTTCACAAAAGACAGCCACCACCTATCCGCAGGACGGGTGGAAGATTTAACCATGTCACTGGAGGCCAGCGAACTCCTTTGGCATCGGTTCATCAGCACATTCAAGCGAGACAAATTGAAAATGGTAACCGGGCATGATAAGAGATATATGGGGAAAGCTGTGGGACCTATCAGGGGCGCATGCAAATCACAGGGGCCTGGGACCGGACGAGCAGGGGAGCCAGTCACCAAAAGCACCCGATGGAGTGGGTCTCACTTTAAGAGCTGAAATAAACTTGTACTGTTTATCAAAGCAGATAAAGCCCCTCGAGATATATTTGAGAAAGGAATTTGGTAGTCCATTGTGGAGATGCAAAGGCAGAATGCAGAGTTACGCAGAGATGATGCAGGAGAGATAGTTATTTTGTTCTCGAGGAGTTTTATGGCTTTATGCCAGAGATTGTGTGGTCTGCCCGTAATCAATCTGTCCTATTTACTATGACTTGATTACGTACAGATGCTAACCCCTTCAAGTTCATGCTAAAACGCTCAATGTGTTAAACACCCATGCGATAGTTAAGGCGAACACCTATGATACCCACTTTTTGTTGTCTCCGTAAGGGCTAATTCATATGTAATTGCAGCTAAAGTTATATGGACTGAATCAACAAGCTCTTAGCTACCCATAGACGAAATTTGGTAATTATTGGTATTGAGGATCTTGTTGGGCTGTGGGTTTTGTTGAGCCCACTGTGTAACGAGGATGTCCATACAAATGATCTTTGTCCTATAAGAATTATATGGGCATTCTTACATCACTGTGTTCTCGGTTCGCCTTGGGCTACTGCAACGTCACTGTCTCAAAGGATAGCACTAACAACTAAATACAGGTGTAACAGATTTCACAGGAAGCTATATCGGTGACATCAAGGAGCCAGACTCCGCCTTTGCTCCGTTGGGTCCGGGCGGGGTGTGTCGAGATTTCCCGTCGGTCGTGCTGGAGTCGGATTGGGCCAGCACCGGAGCCGGCATGGAGAGTTTCGCTGGCTTTGGTGTTTTTTTGGCGGGTCATTACCCCACCGACGATGACTTATGTCCAAGAACTATAACTTGGTATCATATCATAGTCAAAGTGTCCATGCCAAGCCTTGGAATTTGTATGGGGGACCACAGAAAAAGGTACTTAATTACAAAATTGCAATCTTCTTCTGCCCACCAATGACACAGCATAGGTCTAATTCGGTTGAAATTTCAGTTTAGTGAAGTCAAGATATGCTTCTAGTGCTTTGGGCCCTTAGATACTTGATTGGAATGGATATAATACTGTTTCGTGGTTGCAAAAAATGGCAAATTTTGGTGTAAAAGGGTAAGTGACGATAACATTTGTCGCCGGGCTGTGCCAGTGATGAATTTTACGTACCGTCTGCTGACTTTATCAAGCACCATCGGCAAGCAATCCCCCCATTTACAATAACTCAATCATGTGTAAATGATAGCAGAGGGCGGAAGTCGTGGAGGGGCGATAGGATGAGGGTTGAGCACCGTTACAAGCAGGATGGAGAATAAGAGGAAATGGGAGTATGCAGGGGGTAAATTTTCTAAATTGGGACAGGAATTGCCTGAGGACAAATAGATTTTGAAAAATTGCGGGGGTAGGAGAGAAATTCGGAATATGTTAATACCATACTGAAATTAAGCTCTATTTAACACTTTGGCTAAATAGCTGGTTCCAGAGGATCACCTAGTTTTTGATTGTGGTTTGAGGGGTTTCGGATGGGGGGGAGGGAGAGCGGTGACCAGCGGGGGTTGCTAGTTGCGTGTGGAGTTTACGGGATGGTGGAGTTTTGATAGGATTGGATGGAATGTGACTCGGGCGGCCGAATTGTGGTTGGACGCTAGAAACGGGAATGACCAGCGGGCTAGCCAGGTATCAGGACCCCCGATACTTTTAGCCTTCACTCGTAGCTAACTCATGAATCTAAGGTTGCCACAGTGTCCAATTCCTACTCCTCAGTGGGAATGTAATATTCTGGTGTGGAACCATAAATATTTGGAGCTGACGAGCTTTGATAACGGGCTAGCGCTGACTGAGCTAGTTCTCATGATGCCAATCCTTCAGAAACGGTACTTAAAAACTCTTGTGGTTCGCTATCTTCAGCACTCCTCTAATATCGGGGGTCAGACAGAAGTCATAGAGAAGAGTTAGTGCTTTCTTGTTACGATATAAATGAAAGAATGCACGACTCAGGCAGTCGGAAGCGTGGGAGTTGGGAATTTGTAAGAAATAACGACCCCTCCGCGACTTTGACCAATACACAAAATAGCATAGCAGGAAAAAACCAAAAAAACAATCAAAAGCACTACTTCGCCCTCCCGCCTACGCCCGTACCGATGCTACTCCCCCCCGCCCTTCTGCTTCCGAGCTCATTCAACCTCGTAACACTCTCGGCAGCCCCCAACCCGTCCTCCTCCTCACCACGCAACAACCCCTCATCCTTGTACCTTCCGAACCTCCTCTGCACCGCATGCCAGGTCCTCAACTTCCGCAACGCCCTCCGCTGGGTATAACAAGCCCAAATAATAAACACCGAATATGTGCACCTTTCCCCCCCACTTTCATTAACAAAAAGGCAAATAGATAAAAAGCAAGTAGATTAAAAAAGACTCACAATGCAAGCCCAGAGAACAGCAATGTCATCTTGGGATTCTGACACCACAGAAACCTACTCCTGAATTCATGCGGGCACATCTTGTCGATAATTCTCCGGAGTTTCCCTAGAGCAACACTCTGGTAGAAGCACGCCGCTAGCCAGAAGAATGCCAGGAGGGTATTCGCGAAGAGCGTTATCAGCGGGTTCAGTCGTGAAGTTAGGTACAGGTAGACTTCCACCAGGGATGCAACCAGAGATGTGGTGCTGCAGAGGATGTTGATGATTAGACGGCTTGGACTTATGTTAGCAGAATCTAGAACAGAGACGTCAAATGGAAGGGGAAGAGAGACTTGGAAGGGCGGTTGTGAAAGGTATCTCGAATATAAGAAATGTCGTATGCGCTGATCCCTAGCACGCAGAGGATGCACAGGACTTGTATGGTCCAGAGCCAGATCGTGGGGAGGGGGCGCCAGCGTGAGTCGGGAGCCATGCGTGAGAGGAATTAGTATTTTACTCAAGTTATTTGAGGCAAAGGAGCAGAGAAGAAAAATGGGCATTTGGTTTGTTTTTCTCAGGGATGGGAAATGGGTTTTGAGAGAACCTAGAGAATCTACTACATTGGCTTGGCGAGAGAGAGAGGATGTTGGTTTTTCTTTGTTCTTGTTCGGGTTTTCACCTCAAGGATATCTCAATGGGAGTTTTTCAATCCTAACAAAGGTAACCGAGAACCGTTATACAATCTCCCTCGTAGTTACTGACTAAGTCGGTTAGTTCGGTGGATAGTGGCCTACTGTATTATAACGCCTCGCCCAGGAGGTATCCCAATCACCAACTCTCACTCGCTTGCCCGGTTGGGACCAGTGTTGGAAATGGCCGCACCCATTAGCCGCAGTACGCACAGGCAACTAGAGGGACACGCGAGCCTTGTAAATTCTTCTCCTATTTGTTTTCCTTCCTCTTCTTCCTCTTCCTCTTCTCCTTCACCGCTTAATACAAATTCATTGTGTTCACTTGAGCCGCTCCACTCCGCTGCACAAAGCCCTCCTCGCCGATCATTTACCTCCGATTCCACTACTTTCAACAACCAGTGTGCGAAAAACGCAGACATAAGATCAGAAAACCTCGAAGGGCTCTAGACTAAGCGCTCTCGTGGGAGTTGCGAAATGACATCTTACTCTTAGTAATGACGTTCTCTGCTTAACTTATCCAACAACAGGTTAGAGCAGCAAAAGCCTAACCTCATGACTTTTCACACATGGCAGTGATCCCCCTTGTAATAATTAACCTCGGCTGATCAATTTACCCTCTAAAACCAAAAAAAAAACCGAGGCAGATAGAGCATGGGGAAAAGAAAGAACCTCTATTCAAGGCATGTAAATCATTGTCACAAGTGTACATGTCCTTGGCGAGCCACGCCATGATAGACCATTGAATCCTGGCTACTACTCTGCTATCTTGCACTCTGCTGGAACCAGATTGGGATTTGTTCGTAGGTCGAGTCATGGTGCCATGGTTTTAGAGCAGGGGGTGAAATAGCGAATTAATGGCTAAGGTACAAGATCTGATCCGCCGCACTTACAAGAGTTTTACAAGAGTTTTACAAGAGTTTTACAGTGCTTGAAACGGAAGAGCTAGAAGAAAGAGAATTTTGAAGAGAGCAAGGTATAAATACAGGAGTATAAGATGAGCACCCCTTAGCACTAATGGGTGGCGCTGTTCAAGAAACTATGCACAATAAAACTTTTCGTGGACGCTTAATGTGTCCAGGACATCCCTCCACGAAATCTCACATCCTACGAAGGACCGTCATCCCCCCTCCAGTCACTCCACCCATCCTCACCCTCCTCACCATCTTCTTCCTCCCCATCTGCTTCCTCCCCATCTTCTTCCTCCCCATCTGCTTCCTCCCCATCTTCTTCCTCTCCTCCCCCTTCCTCCCCTTCCTCCTCATCCTCCTCCTTCCCTTCCTTCCCTTCCTCCCCTCCTCCTTCTGCTTCCCCTTCCCCTCCTTCCTCCTCCTCAAACCCCAACAACCCCCAAATCTTTTCCTCAGCCTTCGCACAACTAAACCACCCCAAAAAAACAACCTCAAAAACCCCCATCAACACAATGTGGATATCCCTCTCTCCCATATCACCTCCACTCTGCTTCACCCAACTCTCAAACTCAGCCGTCGGTAAAAAAGTCTTATAAAGATGCGGAAGACAACTCTTCAAGTCACCATACTTTCTTGGCAAAGACGCGTAATGAGACGCAGCAGCACGTACCAGTGTTCTCAGGTGGTGCGTTTCCACACACATATCTTCCGTGGCAGTGGGTAACGATGGCTTCGGCGCCGGACTGCCATGCCAGCGGGAAACTCTGTTGGAGTTAAAGCGGAGGAGATTCCGTATCTGAGTCGGAGTGAAGCTGGGCATTCCTGCGCGGGGGCCGTGGTGGGGGAGAAGTGAGGTTGTGTTGCCGGGAGCAACGGGTGGGGCAGGAGTGGGGCATTGGTAAAATGGGTTTCTGGAGTACGGAGCTGGGCGGAGTTGGGCGATGTCTCGTTTAAACATTCGGGAAGCCGCCTGGAGGTGTGTCCCCGCGATGTCCTTATTGCCGCCGCCGGCAACGAGTGGAGATTGATTCGAGGGGTTTATCCTGCTGGTATTGTGGGGCGTGCCTGGGGTTGGATTTTGATTTGCTGTAGGAATTGCCGGGGAGGCGTAGAATTCTCTCTTGAGGGGTCTGGGGGACTGGTCTCCGAGACCTTTTGTCGTTTTGCCGGTGGGTTGGCCTGTAATATTATGTAGTTAGCTTCGGGGCGGAAAAATAAAGCCAAGTACGGATACCAACGTTGCCCCGTTTTTTTTTGCTGAATGATAATAGGTTACGGGAATTTTTGCCGAGTGCCTCCCACTCCGACGAACGGAAGAAGTATTAGTTGGTGCTGTAGAGGTCGGATGGTTGCTGAGAGAGTTGGGCTCAGCGCTGCTCAAGGGGGTTGGTAGAGCAATTAGTGCGCGAGGGGTCCCCATAGAATATTCTCTTTTTTCTTTTTAGGGTTGGGGGAGAGCGAATTTAGGTGGTGAGTGAAGTTGGTGAGCCGGACGAACACCTCAGGAGTAAGGGCAACCCAGAAGCGAAATAGGGAGCGAAACAAATGGAAAAGGGTGGAGGAGATTTTCTCATATTATTATAATGAAATGTTATCATGCATATCAGAGTATTAAAGAGAAGGGCAGGCCCAGACAATGACACGAGTGATTTCCTATGACAAAAAACTTCTAGTCCATAGAGTCGGGCCCTAGTTAATTCTCTCTAGCTAATACCTTGCGCCCCCTTTTACGAATTGTGCAATGCGATGTGAAGTGAGCACGGGAGGTTGTAAATGAAAATGAATCGGACGAACCTTATGTCACTATTCCAAATAGTGAAATTCAGAGACAAGTTCTGGTAGAAAACGAAGCGTATCATAATTGGTATAGTACTAAATGAACCCTGTGTGTTTTGCCAGAAGTTTGATAGCTACCCATGTCTGACTATTTGGGAAAATACCGTAGGTTTCCTGGGTGGTTAGTTTATGGGAGGGTGGTTTGACACTACCCCACAGCCGAAGAGCACTGTATTAGGTATAATATCTCCCCCATCAACATAAGTATAATATATCATACAAAACATCACCACAAGAGCCAACAGTTATCATACCAAACAAAAGAAAAAAGGGGTCACACAGCAATAGAAAAACGAGAGCAACCTGCTACTTCAGAGGGGAAATATTTGCAAAAAATTGGTTCCATTGCAAAGGAGTCGAACTCTTTCCAATCGCTCCGAAGGCATCCTACCACTGAATGGCACTGCTATGGCTTTTTTTACCAGTTAGCAATTAGTTCGCGGGACCGCGATGGGTACAAGAAGAGATGGTGCCGTTATGTGGTACTGGCTTGTAGGTTTCTTGAAGGATTGCACATATTCGAGCAGGAGGTTGGGATGAGAAGGTAGACTTCCGGATCAGGTAATACTTTTTCTTTTACTCTTTAAGGAAGGTATACTACAAGGCACTACTCGAGTAGTTTCATTGATCCTCTAAGCTGTTTTATACATGCATTTCTATCACGGCGCTAATGTTAATATCTCACCTACTCTACTAACCCCACTTCTAATCCTCTACCATCATCCCTATCCTACCCACCTTTCCATATTATAACTTTAGATATCTAAATATAGCCCATCTCCCTTTCGATGGTTCCAACTCTTGAAAAGAAGAATGGTTTATCATTCCTATTTGTCGGATGTTAGCCAACCGCACTGAGACATAAGGGAAGGAAAGGAAGGAAAGAAAGGAAAGAAGGAACCCCACTTTAAAGAAAACTCCGCGAGGTCATCCGAGATTATGTTCCAGCTCCAAAAGCCCTCCCAAACCAACTTATTGACGCCCCCGATCCGTCCCCCAGCCCGGATGCTCTTCACCTTGAATGCCATCCTGAACAAGTACTTATCCATCATGGGCGCTTCGGTTTCCACATCTAATTGCCCATCTTTATCCATTCGCCAGCGACCCTTGGACACGTACTTCCCCCAGCTCATGGTGCCGACTGGTAGACCGCCTTGGTGGGCTGGAGTGAGTGCAATCTTGTTGAAGCCATGAACTACTTCTGCTGGCTCGCAGGTAGATAAGAGTGAAAGGACTGTGCCATTCGGATAGAAGCGCAGGTAGCGATAATAGGTTACGATGTGTACGGGGGTGTTCCAGGACTGAGATGCTCCTGCACGGATGTAATTGCAAGTGGAAATGTAGACGCCATTGAATCGAACGCGTGGTCGGATCATGAACATCTTCCGCCAGCTTTCACCGTATCTGAGCACTTCCTTTTCATCAATTGGGATTTCTCGCGTTTCCTGCTCTTCGTCTTCAGCTTCGTACTCGCCCTCTCGGAGGACCTCGCCATTTGGGGCATCGAGTACGAGGGGTTCCTCTATCGGGCCCCCGCTAACAGTCACTCCCCAGTCCCAGAGCATTCGGTTGAAGGTTGTTTCGCATACTACTCTCCAAATGCTTTGCTCAGTGATAACAAGGTAAGCAAAAGCCTTGCATACCTGCGCTAACCTTGCGAAGGAGGCTACGTCCGCTAGTGCTACATTTCTGACAACCTGAAGCAAGAGCTCGAACGGGAGCGTTGCTAGCGGGGAAACCCCTGCTTCCTCTTCCTCTGTTTCTGTTTCTGTTTCCTTTCCCTTCCCTTTATCCGCAACTGCTTCGTGTTCACTGAGCCTAGAGACAGGAGCCGGTTGAATCTGAATCCCTGCAAAGGAAGCGATCAACTCGCTCATCTCCTTTGAGCCGGAGGCCAGTGAAGCTGGTGCCGGTGCTGAGGCCGGCGCCGATAGCTGGGAAGAAAGAATGGTAGTAAGGGGTGTTTTCTTCTTAGCCAATGAAGGGGGCAGTCGTGGGAAGTGCTTCTCCCGATAGTGAGAATCAACCTTATGGTCCATCTTTCTAGAAATCAACACCTACATTCACACTATTCACCAATAGCTGAGGGACATACTCTGAACGCCTTCCTGTACAAATTTAAGCTTTCCCCCAAGTTACCTTCGGATTCCTTCTCCACCGCCCGTTCATAATGTTCAAGTGCGCTCTTGGGGTCCGCAAGGGAAGAGCTACTTGTGAGCGATGTTCGCCGATGAGTAATCGGCGATGGTGGCCGTTGGGCTGAGAGCTCTGGTGGTTCATCTTCGACGCCCTCATCGGTGGAGGAAGAGTGGGATAGTTTTCTTGATGCGAAGTGGTTTTGGTTCGGTTTGTTTACGAAACTGATTGGCCGGGGAGCGGAGGACCCCGGGGCTTGGTGGTGGCGGGCGGATACTTCTGCTTGCCACTGTTGGCGGAAAAGGGAGAGTTCCTCGTCCATTGGTACCGTGCTATTGTGTTCGTCGGGGGGAGCGGTTCATAGATGGCAAACGAGGAGGCGATGATGATGAGAGCGGAGAGGTGTGAGCCGGTATTGTGACTTATGTATTTAGTAGGGGTTGGACAGAGATGCAGAGTCAATATCGGTCGGAGTCACAATGTCTCAATCGAGAGAGTGAGACAAGATAGATATCGCAGATCCCGGTATGAGTGATGCAAGACACTCGCGTTCCACGAATACCGGTGACGCTTCTCTCTCGGATCGCACTTACTCGAGTATCCCCGGACCCTCAAACCCTAACCCATCCGCCGCCAAATGCCTTAAACGAGGATCTGATTATTATTTTTTATCAGATTCCTCCAACCCTTCTGTTTCGTCACTATCAGTCCGCCCTCTTGCCTCACGAAAGCCCACCCTCCCCCAGAGCTTACCCCTCCAACAGGTGCATAATTATCATACCTAAATTACACCTATCAAACACACCCACACACGCCCTGCCAGGAAAATACCTACATATTATGATACTCATCTGTCTGCACCCCATCATCCCCGCACTTTTCTGCTTCATCTAACCCAAATTCTTTAGAATCCATTCTCTCAATATACGACAATAGTTAGCACTTCTACGAATAATCAACAAACAAATCTAACATGAGCGGGGTCGGAAGCCCCGCCGCAGCAGCCGTCGAAACGGCTGATGTGAAGGAGGTTACTGTGAACAAGTCGAGCAAAGATCGTAATCACAGGACTTGGATTGACGAAAGAGGCAGCCAGGGAAAGTTCGAGACTGTGCCTGGTTTGGAGAGTAATCGTGGAGGCAATGACAAAGAGGGGGAACCTGATATCACAGCCGGACAGAAGATGTTGGCCGCTTGTTCTGGGAGTTTGTTTACAAGTCTTCTAGGTATCATCTTTTTGCCTGGACCCTCTAACTAGCAACCCGTTTTCTTCTCTTTTTTGATGCTAATAGTTTGCTTATCTGTAGTAACACCTCTGGATGTCGTTCGGGTCCGCCTACAATCACAACAGCCACCTTCTCCAAAGAATTCGGCGGTAGATTTCTCGTCTTCGACTTCACCCTTAAGGGCTCATAAACTTCCTCTCACCCCGCTACAATTCCAGTCAATGGCCCACTTATCCACTCCGGAATTGGGTGTAACCGCATGTTGCCGGGAAGTTTTCTGGATAAACAATACTTCGGAGGCTTGTATGGCTCCTACCTCTTCCCTGAGCGCTAGTACAATCTTGAACGATAGTTGCGTAGTTGAAGAGGCATCCCGTCGTCGTTTTCATGGAACTTGGGAGGGGTTGGTCAAGATCGCAAGATATGAAGGGGCTTCTTCACTTTGGAGGGGGTTGAGTCCAACACTGCTCATGGCAGTCCCCTCAAACGTTATCTACTTCACCGGATACGACACTCTACGAACATCTGCTTGGTCACCATTTACCCACTTTGGCGCTTTTTGGGGACCTCTCATTGCTGGGTCTGCAGCGAGGGCTATCGCAGCTACCGCCATTTCACCAATTGAGATGTTTAAAACTAGACTACAAGCCGTATCAAACACTCACCTAAATTCGTCCAAGGGGATCTTCCGGGCTACCTTCGATACCACCAAGGATATGGTGGCGAAAGAGGGCGTTAGATCTCTCTGGCGTGGATTGGAATTGACACTCTGGCGCGACGTACCTTTTTCAGGAGTTTACTGGTTGGGATATGAAACCATCAAGTCATTCATACGCTCCGAACGAGAGCGAGAGTGGCATTTGTCCTCCCTTCACCTCCACTATCCCACCAAGCGCCACGTTAAGAAAGACCTCCATTCCGAGAGTACCTTCACAGACTCTTTTATTGCTGGCGCAGCCTCCGGATCAGTCGCCGCTTTCCTCACGCAACCTTTCGACGTTGGAAAGACTCGACGTCAGATCTCCGCACACGCTGGTGGCGAAACAAAAAGGGATATGGCGAGAGTTCTCTATAACATTTTCAAAGCCGAAGGGGCATCCGGTCTCTGGAGAGGCTGCGTACCTAGAATTCTGAAAGTTTCGCCTGCCTGCGCTATCATGGTATACTCCCCATTGCTAGCACTCATTCGCCTCCATCCGCCTAAGCAATCATTATCCTCCCCTTCTCCACTCTCCAGATGATATGAACAAAGCTAACATACAATTAGATCTCAAGTTACGAAGTAGGCAAAAAGGCCGCTAGAAAAATGAACGAAAAACGTGAAGTCTAATACCTTTTTCTCCTTGCCGCAGCGTATCATTACAACGAGGGTCAGTTTTCACCTCCTTCTCTTCCATGCGGGTGTGTGGTTAACTTAACCTTAACCTTCCCTCTCTCCTTCTCCTGACAGGAGTGTACATAACTCTCTTTTTCCGTTTTTCCCTTCTACCCCCACCCCCTAGCACGTTGACCTGGCCCAAGGGGTTGGGGTTATTCCTTTTGTACAAAACCTGGCATGCTCATGTTCCCATTTTTGTTCTCATTTCCCCCTCCTCCCCTTTCTCTCCCCCCCTAAAACTCACCCTAGTCGTTCTTTTTTCCACAATTACTGTCTGGTGGCCGCGGTGATGTATGATATTCTGGAGAGAAAAAATAGATCTGCTTTGGGTATCTGTTAGCTTGAATGCATGGCGCTTGTCACTCGACAAAAGTCTTGGTGAAATGGAGACCCTCTTTTACGGAGATTACGGCGGCCTAGGGGGGTATTGCGGGATTGGGGCCTCCGCGGGGAGTGGGCAAACCCCGCTTCACAAAGACTTTTGCTGAGTAGCTGTGCCTCTGGTAATTAAAGCGTTCCTGTCCCAAGACAACATGCGTGAGCGGGGTGTCCGCCGTATGGTAAACGACTACGATAGGCACTGCTACATTCTGTGAATCATGAAACACACCTACGCAAAGCCACATACGCGCAGATGGAGAACGCTCACCTCTCCATCCTGAACTTGTGCGAGGAAAGGTGCGAGTGATGATCTATGAAGAACCATTCATAAAGGATCTACTGCCATGCTGCACATCATGCGAAAGGGATTTCCGTAACTAAAATGAACTAAGCCAACTAGAAAACGGAGAAAGGGGCTCTAGGAAAGAAGGAATAAGGTAGACAGAGGTATCATATTTGTATCATATTTGTATCATACTCCATCAATATCTATTCCCGAGCCCGTGTAACATCTCATCACAATTATCTCCCCCCTGCCGTTTTAACAACCAATACAACCATCCATGATGACCCAGAAAAGTATCTACAGAGAACATGACCTAAACCGTGATTATGAAAACAATAGTAGCAACCAATCAGGTAAGCAAGAAACAACAAAATTACCATCCATGATAATACTCCATAGATTGATTCCATCACCTTTTCCTTCTCAAAAATGGGTCCGCGGGGACTCTTCTGCTCAGGTGCATATTTGCAACAGAGATGAGAGCAGGAGGTAAAGAAGTGGCTTTACCATTATTCCCAGACATACTTCTTCCGATCTTCGGAACAGAGGTATTCCCCCCGTCGACGCCAGAAATCCGCTTTGAGCCCCTGTCGTCACCACCACCACTGGCAGCTTCGTCCCTTCCCCTCTTGTTATTATTAATATTATCATTCCTCCTTCTAGAAGCCTCTGCCTCCTCCTCCCCATCCGCTTCCTCCTCTTTATCCTTCGCATCGCCCATCTTCTTCATTATCTTCTCCCTCATCTTCTTATCAACTTCCTGGCGCTTCAGTGTATGCGTTGGTGCCGCAAGAATGCTATTCCTGCCCCGGAAGACGCTAAGTTCCTTCGCTTCACGACGGGCCTTATCAATGATATTCTTGGTTTTACTACCAGCTCTGGCAGTCCAGGTATTTCCCGTCCCACCCCAGCCTCCGCCTCCACCAAATGATCTAGGACGGCCGGTGGATGGGAGACCGACTGTGCTAGTTAGAAGTTTTGCACGAGATTGCTGCTTCGCAGAGGACATCTTGGTCATTTGTGCGCGGAGAGTCTCGGTTGCAGCGGCTGCCGCTGCATCAGCTGCTTTTTGGAGTTGCTGTAAAACAAAACAAAAAAAAGTAAAAACAGGTTAGATAGAGGGTTAGAGAAAGAGGCAGGGAGAAGGGGGAATGATGTACGTCATAGGCCTCTCTCCAATCCTTTGGTTCCTCAAGTTCCACCTTGTGAAGAGCATCCTGGCCGAAGTGCTTCCCTATAAGAATTTTCCAGATCTCACTATCTTCACCGCAGATTTGTGGGCAATTCGCTTCGAGTTTTTTCTGTACGGTTGGGTCGTTATTATTGGGTAATGGATAAGGTAAGATACAGCAGGGCAAAGGGCGGGGTGAAGGGTGAGGATGTGTATAAGGTGGGGCAGTAAAAATATTTGGACAACATACGAGCTGAAAAGAAGAAGTAACTTTGAGAAGAACTGGGCGGACAAGTGAGTAGTCGAGGTCCCCGATGTCGTCGATTGCTAACAGCAGCAAATCAAAAATTAGCTACGCTCAGGAGAAAAGCAGGAGTAAAAAAAGAGGACGAGGGATACAATCAACATGCTTGATCAGCACATTCTTAACGAGAAGGTAAAGCGACTTGACATTTCCATGCATGTGGGGTGGCATTATTTGACCCGGTTGCGAGCTCCTGAGCAGCTAGCCGGCGGAGAATCACTTTCTGTATAATATTTTATGATATGTAGATAGGGAGGGCAGAAGTTAGCTGAGGGGAAGGTTTGGTGGCGAACAAGAGAGGTCGTGGTGGTGGGGAAGTAATTAAGATGAAAGGAGGGGACAGGTTATGATAAATGGAGACGAGCTCGGGCCATTTGGAAGCCTTGACGTCGACCTCCCAAGACCCGGTTATGTAAGCCCTGTCAGTAAACCCCTGCCCTAGCTACGAGCTAATTACCCTACCGGTAAGCCTGCCGCGCCAAATTCTGCATGCTCCGATAAGTTACTAGCCACAACACCCCAAGTAAATTCCCTTGCCGTAAAACTACTCCCTCTCAAAGTCCAATCACAATGTCCGGAATTCTCGACGAAGGTACATTATTCCTTTCTCCGTTGCAATAACCACTTAGTTAAACTTCTAACCGGGATTACAGAAGAGTTGATCAAAACCCGACCTCTCCTTTTCGAACAACGTCCCTACAATCGCCTTTTAAAGCGCTGCACTCCATTACTAAAACCAGAGCAGTTACCAACAACCTCCGAAGGACTCAACACTTATGGCGAAGAGCTAGAACTCGACTTCAGAGCCTTCGAAGGCGTAATCGCCCGAATTCAGCTCCTCCGCGAGACAAACAAGCGAGAAGTAGAACGTTACGAGAAGGAAAAGGGCGACATTCGTACCTCCGCCCCCGCCCGCCCTCTCTTCCCAAAAAAGGCTAATTTTTTGTGTTCACAGTCGAGACTGCCACAGTAGCTCGCGACACCCTCGTCACACTCAGGCAAACGCTACAGCTCTCGCATCGAGAAAAGGAGAATAAACTCATATACGACGCAATCGCCAGTGACATCCTGTCAAAGAACACACTGAAGTCCCGCGACGAGCAGAACGTCAACATCGAGCGGCTGAACAAAGAGATTGCAGAGCTAGAAGCTGAGCGCGACGAGTACAGGCAAGTATGGAACGCCCGTCGCGATCAATTCGGGCAGATTGTGGATCAGTTGCAGAAGATGTGGGCGCAGATTAAAGAGGATAAGGACGAGCAAGGTAATCTACCTTTACTCCTTCGCTCGAGGGGAGAAAGCTAACTAGTGACCGCGATCATACTAGATCGTAGAGAAGGCATGTCGGAAGAGGAAGAAGGCGAAGAAGTCGAAGTTCCGGTCATATCTAGACAATTCTCCGAATCGAATACACCTTTCAACATCTCTACGCCAAAGCTCAGCGCTAGCCATGTCGCAACTCCAGTCCCCATCATCACGCATACCTCTCCAGACGATGAGAAGGAGGAAGGTGAGGCGGAGGAAAAAGAGGAAGGCGAAGCCGACGAAGACGAGGACATCGAGTTTACCGACCCCCCGGCGGGGGGTGGCGAGAAGGGAGCGGTGACGTTGCCAGACGCTCCGAACATTCCAGACCCTGAGAAGATGGACTTGACCTAGACATTATCATTATAATACCATGCCTCCACTTATATCCTCTACATAAAACCCTTATCTCTCAATGTCATTCACTGGGCTCTCAATACTGTACTTGTAGCACATGTTTTTCTAAAGGGGCACAAAAAAAAGACAGCGAGCGGGGGGTGTCGGGGTGAATAACATGTAAAATGGGCACGATAAATCACTCGGATGAACCTGATATTTGCCAACACAGCAAGGTCTTGTTGACAACAAGCCACAAGTTGATACGCATATCTACCGGTATTCACCATTAACCACATGCAAATCTAAAAATACATTCATGACATCCCTAAGATTCTACTTCCTCGACCCACCTCCATACCTCTCCTCCACAATCTTGCCGACAACCCCCGCATCATTCTTATCCCCCTTCTTCGGCTTCCCTCCTCGCTTCCGCTTCTTCCCACCACCACCCCCGCTTTTGGCAACAGTCCCGTCGTCGTCATCCTCGTCCCCGAAATCTCTACTCCCGCCGAATCCAAAGTCGATGTCGAAAGCATCTCTGTCCGCCGCCTCCATGAGCGCCTTCCGACGCTTCTCAGCTTCGTCTTCGGATGGTGTGGAGAAGGCTTTTAGAGTGGAGGCTTTAGCCAGTGCTGCCGCGAGTTCGGGGTTGGAAGATAGAAGGGCTGAGGCTGAGGACGGGGGTTTGTATGTATCTGAGGAAGGAGCGGAGGAGGCTGGCTCATTGAAGTAGTTTACTTTCGGCTTCGGTGCGGATGGTGGTGGTGGTGGTGGTGGTGGCATTGATGCTGAAGGAGAAATAGGCGGAGGGGAGGATTTTGAAGAAGGCCCTGGCGCCTTTTCGGATTTTGCTCTCTTGGTTGGATGGATTTCTCCTTCTTCGCCCCCCTCTTCTGACGACGAGGACGAAGAGTCGTCGTCGTCGTCGCCTAAGCCTGCTAAAGGATTGTATTCTGTACCCGCCCCTTCGAATATATCGACATCTTCATCTTCCTCTTCTGCCTTCTTCTCTGTCTTTCCGGGCATAGGGGGTGGAGGTATCATCCCCATAATCCTCGTAGAAACTGGTTTCGGTTCATCACTCTTCTTCTTATCCTTCTTGACCATCTTTTTGACCCTCCCATCCGCGCCGGTGACATATTTAACCTTCGCCCCATTCTCATCCTTCTTATCCTCCTTCACACCGATCTTCTTGAATTTGGAACCAAGCACAGAAACCGGCTTCGCAGCCTCCCTGCTCCTCTTTAATTCCGCCAATATCTCCGCGCGAGTCTTGGGCGCCAAATTGCCCTTCTTTTTCTTCTCTTCTTTCTTCTCAGGAACAATATCCCTCTCGAGAACTTTATCCAGAACATCCTCCTCATCCCCACTGTTTTGCCCCGCTTCCTCCTCATCGCTCCCATCGTCCCTGATCGCACGCATGACATCCTCACCCCTGCGCACCTTCTCCAAAAGTTTAAAATCCAACCCCTTGACAAGGTGCGTACTCGACACATCACCACCCAGTAACTTTGTCTGCCTAACGTACTCTTCGTGCTCTATCCCACCCTCTTTGTAGAGTTCCTCTAGCGCCGCTAATCGCCGGGCCCTCTCGTCGCTACCGTCGTCTTCTCTGTCTTTCGTCCGGTCAACATAGCCTTCGGGTAGCCGTGTGCCGAGGGGGGCAGCTGAGGAGCGGAACTTTTTTGCCTTTTGCTCAGCGGCGTTGTTTGCTGCTAGCTGACGGGCGAATTCGGACTGGGTTGATGAGCCGCCGAGAACGCTTCGTCTGTTGATCCACTCAGTAGGTTGTCTCTCAAATAGAAAAGGGGAGACGGTGAGGGGGTGCGTACGGGGTCATCGGGATTGAAGACCGCAGCTTAGAACCCAGCGCCGGAGTCGCAGAGGGCCCATTTTGGCCGGATGTGTTTGCGGGACGGGGCGTTTCGAGGAGTTTACGAAATTGCGCGTTATTCATATTTTGGTAATCGCCAATTTAGTTCTATGAAAGGGGAGAGTAGAAATCGGGTATTGGAGATGCCCAGGAGGCTTGGGTTCTGGAAGATTAGTTAAGAAGGGTTGAAGCTTTTCGAGCTCCCGCGCGTTGTGGCTGATTGTGATTAGTCAGCGGGGACGAGCAGTGAGGTGGGGAATTGGTTGACAAGCTGCGCATGGGGTGGAAGCAGTGATGGATGGAGAGACCCAATTGGACGGAGATAACCCTCGGTGCATACAATGAGGCTCTTTAGCGTTCTCGATTCCTGTCCTTTTGGCGGTCTGACACCAGTACGGTAGTAAAATTCGCGATTAGGCACAAAAATGGCTCAGCATTGTAGCAGCCATTAATCGCCAACGAATCACAGCCCTCCAATGACCCAGAACAGGATTAGCGTGTAAATATCATATGTTCGTGCCTGGTCCCGAATTTTACTGTCTCAGACCGCCTGGGGATGGAAACAGCGATGGGGAAGCAGTGTCGTACAAGTACCAATGGAGCTCCGCCCTCTTGGGCACTACGGCCTTGCCAATACCTACCGCAGGAGTTCCCTCACCTCCGTGCCAGGATTCCACGAGAGGGTGAGATATACCGAGAAGCATGCTACAGCCTACCCACTTCCCTTCTAAGGCGAACAAGATAAAAGACAAGTCCCTATCGAGCAACTAATCAAAAGTTCTCCTGATCCAAGACATGTACGATTGCGTTGATGGCGCAATTGCTATCTGTGAAGAGGGATACCAGTGGGCCTGGGAGTTGACACAACTTGAACTTCGCCTTCATGGCCACGACTGCACCGCAATGAGCAATAAGTGTAGAAAATTGGATAAAAGGATCAAACGAAAGCAACAAGATATACCTTCTCGTCTATAAATCAATGCTCTGTTATGCACACCCCTTCAGGAACAGCTGCCAGATATAGGTAAACTATCCATCAAGAACCAGTCACACGTGCAAATCAATGGTGCTTTTTACGAGACTAGGCCCCGCTGATAGTGCAACTTGGAATGCCTCCCAAACAGTGAAGGAACGCAATTATTATTCACTTTTCTATGTCACCCGCCCCCCCCTTCAAGTTCAAGGTGATTTTTCTTGTGTTGCTAGCCAAAGTGCAAAGGCAACAGATAAGGCCAGCACTGGCAGTAAGGGAGACGCTGGTGTTCGGCCCGGTAACTCCGATCCGGGCCGGAGAACCAACACTCCAGGAAGTCCGATGACGAACCCAAAACAGCCTCTCCAGAACACTCTGAGCAAGTAGCTATATTTCTGCCAAGTGGCCACCTGCAGTACTAAACCTCTGCCAACTAAAGGCCTTAGGCGGGTGTCCCCATAATATGCTTCAAGAAGGGTTGAGGCTTCTGGGTATGTCCCCGGAAACACCTTTCTTAGATTACCTGACTGTTGTTCTCGTTGTGGTGCGGAACGGTTAGTAGCATAGGGAACGACTTATTAGTATTGCTGTGATAGTGCCATAGTTAACTGAGGGCTGTTGGAATACTGGAGTACTGTATGCAACACGGTAAGATTCTATTTGACGATTTATGATACAAATAAGTCTGAGACAAGAGAATCCTCAGGTCAGGGGCTTCTGAAAACAAATGTGATCTTGGAGATTGCCGTATTTAATGCTAAAGAATGGAGACTTGTCGCTGAATGGGATTCTCATGGGCGAGTGCTGTGGGTGGTGTTCTTGAGACGCACTGGCGTAATAGCAGTGTTCGTACATGCATCGGAACTATGGCGTTTTATAGTGGTACGTTGTGTGGTTCTTGATACCCTCGAGTCGGTGTGGAAGTGAGATTTACACCAGCCTTGTGTCTGGCAGAACAGCATGGCAGTGCTCAGACCCTCTTACGCTATAGCATTCTGTATGCCAGGTGTAAACGGGGCTACAATCATTAGAGGAAGTGCAGATTTCCACCACAAAGACAGTTTGATATCCTCTATCTGCAGCCAGAATAAGAGTATCAGATCGTCGCCTCTAAGGACGATGTTGTTTTCCTCGAGATATATCATGCATAGGTAAACTGAGCCGACAGTAGCATCTCCCATCACTCGAATTGCCGTAAATTGACTCACCCGGAGGGGGCAGCGAATGAGGAGCCTGATATATGACTAAGCTAACCGCATCAATCCAATGGCGTGTTGGCTCGGCACAGGGCCACACTGTCCACGTTCCCAATCCCCGGCTGACAACCTCTCTCTTCCTTCTTTCCCTCCCTTCTTTTCTCCTCTGTCTTGACACTGCAATTTTCTACCACACAAAATTCACAGACGACTCGACTCGTTTTTTTTGCTTTCGTTCATTTCTCTCCCCCATCCCTCCTATTGCCTTCCCCCCATTTTCCCCATTCCCCTTTTCTCTAATATTACTTGTTTCTTTCCCCCAAGATCCTCCTTCACCGCTTGCCCAGAACTTCTCAATCATCAAATCACCATCGCATCGTCAGGGCAGTGGCAGCAGCAGCTAGGTTTTTGATCTCCTACTGTCGTCCCTCTCTGCCTTTGCTACCCCATATTTGGTTCTCACACGCACCGGTCTTCTCCTTCCTAGCCTAATTCCTCCGTCCGCCTCCAATCCATCATATCACCACCGCCACGACCCCCTCCCGACCCCAGAGTTAATATCTTCATTCACCTTTTCATCACCTCCACCTCCCCACCCGCTCCCTTCAGCCCCGAAACGCACCCGTCATTTCTTTCCCTGGTGTACACAGCAAGAAAGAATACAATTTTTTAGTCAAACCAAAGAAGATTTTCAGACGCGTCCTACATAACCTGAATTGAAAAGAAAACAGCCCTGAAAAACTGAGACAATAATTCAGAGATGAGTTCTCCAAGCGCTTCCGGAGCTACGAAACGCCCTCTCGAGGAGTCTTCCTCTCCAAATATCAGGGATGAACATGATTCCAAACGCCCTTACCTTGACAAGGACGCTAAGGCGGAAGGTGAATCCAGCAGGACCTCATCCCCTACCCCTACCAAGACCGAGACTACTACTACCACTGCTGCTGTGAGCAAGTTGGATTCTGAGGAGGCAGCTCCGGAGATCAAGGATGCCGACACTGACGTTCCGGATGCCCCCCAAGGAGCTGGCCAGCAGGGCCAGCAAACTCAGCAATCTGTCCCACAGGTTGACGAGAGTAATTGGATTCACATGCGCGCAGTAATCACTTCTGCGGAAGCGGCAACCGTAATTGGAAAAGGGGGTGAAAATGTAACTCAGATTAGAAGGATGGCTGAAGCAAAGTGCACTGTCTCTGACTACCAGAGGGGAGCTGGTGAGAGAATTTTAACGGTGAGCGGAGCTGTGGACGCTGTCGCTAAGGTTTGTTTCCATCCCGAGATTTTGCGATGGATGGTTTGATCGAGAGGTTTATATTGACATTTATAGGCATTTGGACTTATCATTCGCACGTTGAATAACGAGCCGCTTGAAGAAGCCTCATCCCCTCAGTCTAAGACTTATCCGCTTAGGCTCTTGGTCCCCCATATTCTGATTGGTTCGATCATTGGAAAGTCAGGTGGAAGGATTAGAGAGATCCAAGAGGCTTCCGGCGCTCGCCTTAATGCATCAGGCTCTTGTCTTCCTCTTTCTACCGAACGTTCCTTGGTCGTTCTTGGTGTTGCTGATGCGGTTCATATCGCGACGTACTACATTGCCAATACCCTTGTGGAACAATTGACGGAGCGTTTCGGCGGCCCTGCTGCGTCTGCGTACGCGACTCGTTCCGGTGGTCCCGCTGGCCCTATGCCAGGTGGAATGCAAGTTGTTCCGTACCAACCACAACCTCTTCATGGATCCTATGGAAATCCTGACACATACAAACGTCACACCAACAATGCTCAGCGAACCCCCAACAATCCTTATGGGATTCCTTACCTTCACGGGCCGGCGCCAGCCCCGGTTCCCCAGGCTCCCATTCACTACGCCGACCCCCAGGCCGCCAATGCCTACTCCGGCGCTGGCCCTCATCAACCCGGTCAGGCTGGAGCTGGGCCCACTCCTCAGCAGGGGCCCGCGCCTAATCCTATGGCTAACATGTTGCCTGGTCAACCGCTTACTCAACAAATCTTCATTCCTAACGATATGGTGGGAGCCATCATCGGGAAGGGTGGAGCAAAGATCAATGAGATTCGGCAATTGTCAGGCAGCGTCATCAAGATCAATGAGCCTCAAGATAACAGCAACGAAAGATTGGTCACCATCACTGGTACCCAGGAGTGTAATCAGATGGCCTTGTATATGCTGTACTCCAGACTCGGTATGTGATTACCTATAAATAAAGTATTGGAAGGGAGGTACAAGATTGCTAACCATTCGTGTAACTGTCTACACGGCACAGAGAGCGAAAAACACCGAATTTAAAGCGTGAAAGCAAGAGGGGAACAAGCAAGACAAACTAACAACATTATCGGAGGAACAAAAAACGGGGGAGGGGATTATTTCCGGGAAATGGCGCTTGGTTTTTCTCTTTGTATCCAAACCATCTCTTTTTACGCTGAAATCTTATTCATTGTCTTGCTTGCCTTTTTCTTTCCAACCATTGTAATCTCTGCATGTTGTGTTTGCTCTGGTTTGATTGACTGATGCCCCGCCTGCTTCGTTCGGGAATCTCATTGAATCCAAAAAAACAAAACGGGAAAAACCCCAAAATAACCAATCGGTCTTCGAAAACATAGATGGATGTGGATGTGAACTGATTTATCTTTTTTTGGTTATGATTATTATTATTTTGTGTGTGGTGTGTTTTGCATCGCGTTTGCTTGGTTTCGTTCGATTCAAAGTGGGCAGGCAGGCAGGCACAGTTCGGTACCTCATGCATGTTGTATGGATGGGATGAACAGATTGATCACTGTATCTTATCTTGAACGGATGGGCAGAGGGGAAAAAGGAATTTAGGTAGTTCCATATAATTCCCGTTGCCTATCTTGTGATCTACCCATCCACTGTACTCATCTAGAGCTCCTGTATGGCGCAGTGTCATGGTCTCGCTGGAAAAAGTCGTTCTTGAGAAGGCATCGAAGGTCCCGACCTCCCCTCCCCCCCTCGTTCCTACCCTACGTGTAATGAGCACAGTACTGTACCGCGTATGAAGGGTAAGTCTGTAAAACGGTGCCTGCTCCCGCCGCTGCGCCAAGATTTCGATAGGATTTTCGACGCGTATCGTAGTAAGTACCCGCACGTAGCACTCTGCACGAGTTCAGGTATGATGCGGCACCGTATCATAATCTTCCAATTCGCAAGTATTTGCAGGTGGAAGCCCAGTACCGGTACCGGCATTCGGTACCGGCACCGCGACTCATGTCCCCATAACTTAGTTGGCCCGGGAGGGGAAGGCCCCACCCAGTAAGGGGGGAACCCGAGATTGCGACTGAGGTTGTGTTTTGGGGGTTTCAAGAGGGTCGGTTATACCGGTGTTATTATTAGTATTATAGTATTCCCCCTGCGGTGGTGGTGGATAAGGTTGTGTGTGGGGATTTTCCTGGAATATTGGGGGATTGGGCTGGTTTGGTATGGTACTAGGTTACTGTGTAAGTTACAAAGTATAGAAGATGTGGTGGTGGTGAGTGGATGGGCGCCCGTCTGCCTGATTTTTGTCTGGCTTGGTTATGTATGTGCTGCACTGCACCTGGTTTGATATTATATGTACCATTGTGGGGGGAGTTTGTATATAGGGATATGCTGGGTCAGTCTGGATTAACTATCTGCTGGATGTGATATTACTGTAGCGCCAATAATGGATTAGGTGAATTGGGCGAATTCTTGTGGCGTATTATCATAACCTTTCCGCCATACCCTAGCTTCTTTCGGTTTGTGTTTCTGGATATGGAGGGGCTGCGATGGTGGTGAGTATCTAACAGATTGGGTTGAAATTCGGCATTGACTTTACTAGATTCGTCACTGCTGAGGATGTTGATATTGTAGGGTGGTGGTTGGGGACAGATTTTTGTGTATATCATGTGGTTGTTCTCTCTTATTGCTTGTGGCCAAAACTCTGTGCGTTTAAGTCTTGGTAACCACCATGTGATCAGAAACAGAATAGTTGTGTAAAACCACGAGTTATCAGCAAACAGGCACAAAATATCGACAAAATGCCAGCCCCTTGTACCGAATTCCAATATACGCAAATTCAGACAATGTTGAAAGCGATGATTCCAGCCAAGCAGATAGGCCAACTTGTCCGACCAGCGGTTAGTTATTCACTTGTGCTGAAGGTACAGCGGAACCTGAAAGCATGAAATACGGCGAAAACTCCGAAACTAGTCATTCAAGGACGGCTGAGGAAGATCACTGCCGGAATGGGGGAAGCCTTAAAGGACACCTTGCATGCAAAGCCAAGCATGTATATCGATGAGATGGTATGGTTTTTGTGGGATGAGTTTGATCGCATGGTTAGTGAGAGGTCGGTTGGGCGATGGCTAGCAGAGCAAAAGTACTTCAAAAAACTCATCCAACGCTGAGCAAAAGAGCGAAACCAAGCACTGCGAGACTTCTGGTATTTAAGATTAGCGGAATGGAAACCAGATCAGCTGGTATTTTTGGACGAGTCAGCGGCCAATGAGAGAAACTTGGATCGAAAGTATGGGTGGGCACCAATCGGAACAACACCAGCCGAATACCTACCAGTCAAACGGTCTGAGCGATGGTCAATCCTACCAGCATATTCTCTAGAAGGGTATATAGCATGGGAGATAATTCATGGATCATATACGAAGGAAATGTTTAACAAGTTTGTAGTCGACAAACTTCTTCCTCTTGGTTCACCATTTCCAGGTCCATGATCAGTTCTCATTTTAGACAATGCCACTATCCATCGAAGCTCTGAGCTAGGCACTATATGTCAAGAGGCTGGGATAAGGTTAGAATTTCTGCCTCCATATAGTCCTGACTTTAATCCAATTGAGAAATCATTTGCTGGTATGCTCCCCGCATAGTCAGACTCAACCCCAAGTAAAATAGAGTACTAACAAGCAGGATCTAGCAATGACGGGCTGGATTAGGCGGAATCGAGTACTTGCAGGTACATTTGATGGCAATTTCGAGGGATTTTTGAATCTTGCTATACGGGAAACAAGTTATGGGCGGAATGCAGTAGGACACTACCGGTCATGTCATATTGGTATAGAAGAGCTGGAGGGGTTAGGAGTCAGGCAAGAAAATACACCTGTACAGGACTTGGAAGAAGACTATTAGAATATTATCTTTGCTATTAAGATAGATAGATAGGGAATTTGTTTGAGTTATAGCTACTAAGCAAACTTTCATTTTGATATAAATATAAATGTATACGATATACTATAAGTCCAGTAATATATATAGAAATATAAAAGACAAATAATAATTCCCTAGAACTGAACCTTTTCAAACTCTCTAATAGCTCTAGTCATCCGCTTTCCCAATCCGACAAGAATAATTAATTCTTTCCAGCCATCCCCATCCATTTTTCGAATACCTTCCAAATCATACAGCTCCTTCTTCAATGCCCTATGGGCATTCGCAATCTGCCTAAGCAGCTCCTCGACATCCTCAGAGTCAACATTTGTAGACTCTGATATCCCTCCCCTCACGTAGGTTTTTTCAAACCAAGCAATGAATCGTGCTAAAAGTTCTGGTGCTGACAATCCATGAGAACGAACCGGGGACGAGGGTGGATATTGTGAAGCAGTCTGGGATGGGTAGTACAAACGGATATCCTGTACCGTAGGTAGTATATGGCTTGCTTCAGGCGGTGTAGAGGTCGGATAACTTGCAGGATGATGATAAGCTGGAGGGGTGATATTTGGTGGAGGAATGCTTCCAAGCCACCACGGAATTGATGGAGCTGGTGTGGAAACTGATATTTGCATTGGTGCTGGAGATGTTGGATTTGGCCAGGGCCCAGAGGCAGCTAATGAGTGACCTTTTGCTTGACTATTTCCTGATTTTTCCTTCGTAGGAGGTGGAGGCCTCACAGACGAGGGGAATGCGCAAACAACTGCCTCCCCCTTTTTGATAGTAGTATCCCAAGCACCTAGGACATAGGCGTTCTGTGGCCTGCATCCACAACCGTCTTGCAAAACCAAACATGATCCATCACGATACTGCTTGCAGTTTTCATTTTTGCAACGCCACTTTTCCATTAGTTCCGGGATCCATGAAACTTTCATACTTTTCTTCTTTTCCATATCTTCCTCATGAGCTATTGTCGTCGTTTTTCTTCTTTTCCCTCCTGGCACAATCTTCTCTTCTCCTATTTTCGGACCTCTGATTCCCCCTCCTAAAGCTCTTTTCTTCCCTAAACTTGAACCGGACTTTGTTGAAACTGGTATGCTTTCAATCTCCTCCACCTCCTCCAGTTCTCCTTCCTCCTGTCACAAATCGTGACTAAGCAAGGCAGATTTCACATGACTCATACTTATGAGTCATAAGGTATGTTGGATTTCACACTATGACGTTACTTGACTCATAGTTCTCACATGACTATGCACTTGC
>Ga0307509_10001425_pt1 | contig 40358 bp, 34 predicted proteins | sample 10_EM_MG_FD_202245 | JGI IMG/M metagenome (GOLD analysis project Ga0307509, IMG submission 202245) | Populus trichocarpa ectomycorrhiza microbial communities from riparian zone in the Pacific Northwest, United States - 10_EM | ecosystem: Host-associated > Plants > Roots > Unclassified | place...
AACCTAAGAGTCATAACACTGCCTCAATGCTATCGTCAGCTTACATGACCGTTCCTCCACTTGTGTTTCTAAATAAAACAACAAACATGCAAAACTAAACTTAACACAAGCTACCGGGCCCTAATATAGCTCCGGGGCTGTAAAACAATCAAACTAATCAAAGTAAGCAAAATAATCAAACTAAACATAGGAAATCCTGCACTCCGCTCCTGTATACAGTTTCCGGAACATGTATACATGTTACAGATTTATAAAAAATAAAAAAAAAAGTCACAGTAGTTAGAGCTCTTCACGCAACCATCTAAGTAATACCCCACTCAGTTACTGGGGCACAGGCCAAGCCCATTGACAGTGACATTCCATACGTGCAAGATATCCGATACCTTTACCTCTCTATCACCTTACTCACATGCGAGTACTCTATGCCTATAACAATAGGACCTCCCACGACCACGATACTTTCTATCTACGAAAGATGTTAGTCTAAGACGATAGACTAAATAGACTAAGTAAACTACGTAGACTATGCTGATAGTCTATGATAGTCAAGATCATCATTTCTTGTTACGAACACCTCATGATAGGAAGGCTTGTTTGTTACAACAATGTATCTGATGTTAGGACAGCTACTCCAATGACCTCTTTTTACTAGCAAACAACCCACTATGCAGCCGTCTGCCTATGACGTGCCATCCCAATGCCGGGGCCAGCAGAAGGTGTTAGCTCAACTCTCTTATGTTCAATAGCATGTTCAGGGCACCCTTCCTCCAGCTTCTGACCTCTCTGTGCAGGTGCGTATGCACCCGCAAACATCTAAGAGCCTATAGAATGTGAGGCAATTGACCTCTAAGTTCCAGGATAGCTTTACCGGCGAACGTCGGGTAACCTGGACTTCTAAATCGTGTAATTGGGGTCCATGAGCATAATGGCCAAATCCCTAAGGTAGGGTAACTTTCCCCTCTTATGTCTTTAACCTGTTCGCAAGTCCTTCCCTCAACACCTAAGGTCATCTTGGAGGCCCGTATAATGTTCCTATAGCTCTATTGACTTTATGTGAACTTACTCCCAAATAGTTACCCTGCCTAATAGAGTACCTAAAGCTACTCTATTGTTCCCTGAGCATTGTCTCTGGTTAACCAGCCTTTTGTATATTAAATATACCGGACAATACAACCTCTAGTTACCACTTGGTATACCATTCGGCTAAGGTGATTATCATTGTAGCTACCTATTGTAGGGTCGTTATACATACTTAGAGCACGATCATTCTCTAGACTTGTCCAGGCTGGTAATTCATTTGAGGTAGGAAAATATCATGGGAATAATAGTTGTGATAATTTTTTGCGAGGTCTCTTACTAAGGCAAGACATGTTTCACAAACACTTTTGAAGAGAAGCTGTATAACAATAAGGAAAGTACAAAGTAAAGAAAATCAACACTACTAGTGTAGAACCTAAAGAAGAAACATCCAACATCAGCTAAGTACTGTGGCAAGAACAATAGGCAGATTCCATTACACTTAGGATAGATAAGGAACGATAAATATATGATGGAAGCGATAAATCTATCTTCCAAAACAATGAAAATGTAATGAGTAGGATTCTCAGAAGATAAACACTTGAGGCTATCATGAGATGGGTCCCCAGGCAGGTGATTGGTCAAAACCAAAAATGTGATTGATCACACAGAGGTGTAATTTCAATGACTGACATTGTAGCTGACGTTGTGCTTGTATTCCTGTTGAGCTATCAAGCACTCTGTAGGAGTGCTTACAGTTGCGAGCCAGCGATCAATCATGGGTTATGGTCCACCACTGCCTTGGCACGAGTATGGGCCGCGGTGAAACAACCTCACCTGCGGTCTTTAGCGAACTGCCCGATGCGTTGCTGGTGCATTGCACCAAAGCCTTTCCGGTTATGTACTGTACTGCAGCCTTCCCGGCTGGAGGGGCAGTGTTTGGAGCCGCTTTTTTGGTTTCGGAGTGAGCATGCTCTGAGCTGGGCGGGCTCAGCACACCTCAATCTAATGGCCACTTCTGCTATGCCTCCCGCACTTTATACCCATTCTATCACTCCGTGCCCAATCTACACAATCCTGTAAGAAAAAATCAAAATCACTGTTAGCCCAATTCCAGCTATCTAGGGAAATCAATCGGTAAAAAGGAAGAATTTATCATCCTGAGCTTTCCCTAAGAAGCATAAATAAATATCCTAATGCTACCGCCCCGGCTCGTAATATTGTCCTAAGGAACGTCTTGCTGAAGGATTTGTTCTTCAAGCTTAGAGTATTAAGTTGGGCCCTAGTATGGGTGGAGAAGCCTCATCTGGGATGATCGTACCATGATTTCGAGGGCCCATAGGCTGTACTCGTGCAATACTCTGACGGAACTTGTAGTACTAGCACCAAAGGAGGTCTCAAGATAGTACTGTATTTGTCTACCAGCTTAGTACTAACCGTTGGAGCACGGGATTTATTATAATAGCTTTATAGTCCACTACTACTCTAGAAACTTGGATAACCCGATCATGCTCTATGCGGTCGAAAATTGCCTACTCTGGAAGAGGAGATAAAACCACAATAAAAGGAGAACCATTTTTTAGCCCCTCTGAGAGGGCGAAAAAGCACTAAACGCTATTAGATGTGATAGCTCAAACGAGATGTCACTCTGTTCAATCATCCGGGTTCCTATGGTAAATATGAATAGATGATAAATTTTGTTTATCTGGTTGAATTCTCGAATTTGACTTTGGAGGGATTACGCTCCAGTACAGTTGCTCATATTCCTGCCATTTAGCACTGTACTAGTACAATAATAAGATCTAGCCCACCCCCTCCCCTTCATTGAAGCCTAAGGCTGAATGGTAAAAACGAGTCTTCATTCTAGCTATTTTTCCTGTTTACTCTAGATAGAACAAGAAGCGCTCACATCTCCCGGCTCAACTGGCTTCGGTCGATTTTGATGGTGGAGGCTGTGCTGCTCTTGATTACGGTACCGGTACCTGAAAGGACGATCCTAGTCAACGGCAAAGCTACGAGGGAAACCTGTCCGCGTAGCACACACTAGATCTCATCATCGTTAGAGAGTAAAAAAGAGGTAGTTCGGGAATCTATAGGCGTATTTCCACATTCATAGGTGTATACTTGGTGTAACGTAATACCTAACCTTATGTAATACGGAGGTACAGGGCATAAGTTTTGTAGGTTACACAGGGGGTGAGGGCAGCAAACTTCGCTTGTGGAACCTACAGAACTTATGCCCTGTACCTCCGTACGGTACCTGTATTATGAAATGTGGCCCAAAGGGGCTTAGAGGGGAGGCTAAAAGTCAATTCATTTCTTACCACATTGTTATCGCGATATCGAGACATCCATTTAAAAGCAGAAGGGGTGAATTAACCTCGGTAGCACAAGTGAAACAGCCCTTACCCTTCTTAGCAAAGAGCCTTGCTATTGGACTACCGATACAAAGGACTGGTACGGTATCTCTCAAGATACAAGTACCTTCTCAAACCAGATAACCGTAATGGAGTTTTATGGGAGTCAGATACCTCTCAATACCGCCGGCACGTTCATCGACTTTCCAAAGTCTACTAATTTGTCAAGTTACTCCTCAAGTGCTTCACCTTAAGGATTAGGAAACTAGCTTCAAGGGGAATATTCTTCTAGTAGCCTTCTATCGTTTTCCTTAGAGACCGCGGCTAGTTTACACTCAAACTGTACTGGTACACCCCAATGCTGAATACGGTGGCAATATTTAGTCGATCTACTAGTAGAGTGAAGGTAAGGGCGACACGCATCTGCGGATAGTATGACACGATACAGCATTAACTCGAAATGGCGCTATTATCACAGCCCATACAAAAGCGAGTTATCAACACCAGAGATCTTGGAGCAGCAAAGCGAACTTCGAACCAATGATCCATCAAGTTGTAACAAATACAGAAGATTGCCCAAAATGGGTTGGTCATCTGACTCTCTTTTTGATATTCGCTTGCCCTGCCACCCCCTCAAAATTACCCCACGCGCCGACCCGCGTCACCGCGATTTCGGGTATAATATAACCAATTAATGCGGTATGATACCTGCTGTAAACCGAGTAAAGGGTGGCCTAAGTATTTTCCCAAGAACGAGGGACCAATAGCGTAACCCCAATCTACCTCCGTTAAACCATCAAGTATCACGCTTCTCTAACCTGCTGAGCGACACTACCAGGGGGGCGGGGATTGTCCTGGAATATTTAAATCTATCAGCGCATTAACTCCTGGGCGGGGCTAATACTAGAATAACAGGAATAATGAAATTAGTAGCTGCAGTCTTCAAATATCGATGCTTGAACTCATCACCAAGCTGCCGAAAACTCGGAGTACAAGTACAATTATAGCACTGGAACCAAGGGGAAATTTTTCCGCACCTGCTACTTGTGGTGGTAAACGTTATTCCTCTCATTTCACCCTCTTATGATACAAAATCATCCAAATTTTTCTAATACTTTCCTTAAACGCGCTACTGTAGCCTCCTTGTTCCTTTTCAAACCCTACCTTCTTACAGCTGCAAATTTCTTTCTTATTTCAGTCAGAGAATTTTTTCTTCCTCCGTGTCGGAGGTGAAAGATTTCCCACCCACACAGGCATGGCATTAGGGAAGGCAGATCTTGTTATAAAGAACCTGATTATCGATTTAGAAATGTTATGCGAATTTGAACGTCTATCTTGTGCCCAAGCGAATTGCCCAATTCCATTCAATCTCTCTACCAATCAGTTTACACATTTACTTCCTTTACTCGGCCTGATCTTTTACGGGTTATATCAATCCACAAGACCTGTGAAGTAAATTAAAAGCAAACAAGCATGATTAGAAAACTTTCAAATGCAACTGCGATCACTGCTATCTCGCCTAGACCCCCATGGGCTATTACATTCACCCTGCCTAAAGGCTTTCAAGCAATCACCAGTACCACCGCCAGAGTCTCTCGAACAGAGAACACTAACCCTCATCAACCTCCTCCGACCATTACCACCATCGTGCCTGAAGAACTTCTGGCCATCACTCTTCTTCATTCATCTCTGCTGACGGAGAACTTTGCAGAGCGGTGGAGAGAGCATCCAGGAAATCCTCGCGAGACCTTTGCAGAGCGGTGGAGATAGCGTCCAGGAGAGCCTTCTGCCTGCGATCTATTGCGGAGAGGAGAAGACGATCATGTATGTCCTCTTGTTTTGCGCGCTTAGCGTCTAATACGTTACGGTAATAGTATTCGTGGACAACTAGCAGGCCAGTGGAAAGGAGAGAAATTGTGATAATCGTGAATAGCAAGGCCGCTGGGGAAATCGAAACTGTACAGTAAGATATCTGGTCAGTAACCAAGGCCGTTTATAAAAACATGTTCCCTTTAACATACTGAAATTGGTATTCGGCATTGGATCCTAGGCTTAACAGTAGGATTGTGTAGAAATATGAGTGGTGTGTGGTTCGGGTGTCGGTGAAGAAACCGGGAGTAAAGGGTTTAAGTACCTCACATCAATGGTATTGTTACCCGGTCTCAAGGACTTTTAGGCAAAAGACAGCTTTGGAGATGTGAATAACACGTGACCAGAGAAACGCGTAGCGAGGAGGGTCTGTGGAACTTTGACGTTGAGATAAGAGTTTTCTTTTTATAGCACAGTAGTAATCTGTCTCAAATCCGCAACAAAAGATCTTCACTAAACTCTTTTTAGTCAAAGCTCAGCTCATTTCGGACCTTCTGACTGTTGGATGTTTTACTTTTGCCCCTACTTTATTTCAAGTTCCCACAGGGCTCCCAGCATAGGCAGTTGGCGCCGCATAAACGAGGAATTTTTTAGTCTACAAACGCAAATGTGGGTTGTCACTTAGGGGGATATCAGTTTTGGGTACAGTACAGGGCCAGATATTGGTTATTTTTTTTGTAAGCTACCGTCCCGAGATATACTGGGAAACTGAGAAAATGAACAAAAACTGAGTCGGTCCACACCACCAACTACTACAAAAAGGAAAATTTCTTTGTACCTGGAAGCTTCTTGAAGAGAAGCTTTTTGGTAGTATCAGGATAAAAAAACTCCCCGTGTTTAAGGGTAGCAGGGCGAGATTGACCCTCAGGGTACTTGAAATCATATTGCAAAAGGATGAAAGCAAGAAGGATCTTCGTCTCCTCAGCAACGAAGAAGCGGCCAGGGCATGCGTGCTTTCCGTGACCGAACCCGAGGTCCCTTGGGGAGGTAGTGGTCCACTTTGCGTTGTGAGTAGCACGACCCTCGGCTTCTAGAGACTTTTTGTACCAGCGGAACCCATCGAAAGTCTCGGGGTCGTCAAGTAGATCTGGATCGGTGGAAAACATTAACATGGGGGCAGCGACTAGGGCACCCTGAGGTAAATGGGTGCCATCCGAAAGTGTAAAGCATTTCAGCATCTTGCGATTGAAACTGACTATATAAAAAATTAAGAACATAACTTAAGGGAAAAGGCAGTGATGTGCTTACGGAGGCCAAGAGTTTCTCTCATAGATTCTTTGAAAAAGCTATCGGTCTTTCGCATATTGCGCAGAGCTGCCCTGTCTATCACCCCATTGTTTGAGGAAATTACGGTTTCAATCTCCTCGCGAATTGGTTGAAGGCACTCCGGGTGGGCAGCGAGGTCGAAAAGCGTATTGAGAAAGGTCAGAGATGTTGTATGAATCGATGCTAGATTAGAAAGCAGCTGTAGTTCGGATAAGTCCTCGGTGGTCTTGTGATGCGGTTCAACGAGATCTGTGAGCCATTGAAGCATGTCGTTGGGCTTCTCATACACAGCTCCATTCTCTTTTGCGAGTCTCTCCTCTTCAAGACGTCTTTGAATGACAGGGCCTAGGAGGGTCTGGGCCTTTCTTCTATGTGAGTTTATTGATTTTGCCGAATTAAAAATCCAGGCATAGAATGGACGAATAAGTTTTGGTATACTGGTGAGCTTATCGACCGTCATGAAAATATCTCCTGTGAACTTCATCGAGACAGTCAACCAATCCTCATTTCGACATAGAGGAAGGCCGACGAAGGCTCTGCTACTCGTACGAGCAATTATTCTTAAAATTGTGGTAAAAATTTCGACTGGTCTCCATTCTGTTGCAGTGTAAATTATTAGCATTCATTACTCAAGACTTGGATAAATTTAACAGAAACTCTAACCATCGGTGGTACATTCTGGTAGCTCAGCATCTAGCGCAAACCGTATCTCTTCCATCATTGCATCCTTGATAGTCCCTATTTGAATTTTGGTTAGTATCTGGGGATCTAAAGATTGGTAAAACTGCTTAGAGTTAGAGAGAAAAAAATCTGCGCCCAGTGGCAATTTTTCTTTCTAAGATCATAGCTTTAATAACTGATCGCAAGTCGGGTGAGCGTTTCGACCCTACCGCGTAGCTACCCAAATGCTTTTTCTGCCCACTACAAGCCTGTCTGTTAAAGGAGTGGATTTACCTAGATTTTGAGTGAGCTTGATTCTCGCCGCCTCTTGAACATAAGTGGTTCCCACAAATCGATCCATGCCGGTATATTCTCCCATCATAGTCTTTATCAATGCGCACAGGTCAGTACTAGTAAACTCACTATTAATATATAGAGGAATGGGGTGTCTACTTCGACAACAGCATGCTGAATGCTAACAGCATCGTCCGGGGCACTCGAGAGCTCCTGAATCTGGTCGTGTGTAAGAATAATCTTGTCGTAGCCGTGTGTTGTAATAACAAAGTTTTTTCCTCGGTACTAAAGCCATAGTGTTAATAGCTTACTGATTTAAAAAATAGACGATAGCTAATAATTGAGCAAACAATATGGAAGCTGACTTTGTGATAACCGTTCTTCAAGATACCGAATGCATCAGAGACAAATTTGGCTCTTGCCTTGACTAGCCCAAAGTAGCCTGGGGATTCAATCCCAACGATTGGAAACCTCGTGGAGCTATGAATCGACCATTCCTTTTTCAAGAGAATAAAAAGCCCGAAGAAAAGTAGCGCAAGAGCGGTAGAGAAAAGAGAGTAGCCATGAAGTCTCTTGTCCTCAGAGTAATCAACGATGCTCGTAAAAATGCCCATGATTTCTGATGTGGATTGCTTATCAGTTGCGGGACGGGAGGAAGAAAGTGTTGTGTTGGAGGAGGTGGTGGAGTGTGGAAGGTTGGCGTTGGGAATGGTTGTCTTTTAAGAGCAGAGGTTCGTGGTGCCGGGGTGGGAGACCTACGGCTCAAAAAAAAATCTTGTATGCCCTATAAAGCAATTCCAGACCGGGCAGCACGAATAGTATGATAATGCACCTTTCTTCAATTCTTCACCTGTATTTTTACTACGTTATCCCAAGTATATTATACATAAATGGTTCTATTCAAGGATAGAGTAAATCCAAACAATGAGAGAATATGCAAAGTAGAAATATACTATGTCGATTTTGTCTCCTCTTCTTCTCCTATGAGATTTTACCTGAATTCTACATATCATACCTGGGGTGGTTGAACTCTACCCTAGGACCTCCAGAATTCCCCATCTTGGACAAGGGCTAGAAACCGCCTCAAAAAGCCCCACTCCCATCCTCTCCCTAAGCCAATCGGGAGGGGAAAAATGCCTTATCGTATCATACTTCTCCCTTCGGAAGTGGCACCGACTTTTGGCAGTCAAAAAATACTCACTAGTTATCACTCGGGCCTACTACCCTGTTCAGTCCGGTATAAAGGCCACACATCTTGAAGAAGGTGGGCCCCAGTTTTGCCAACCCCTAGATACATCGCTCCGTCTTAACCTACTCAAATTTACTATCTTATACAGTTCCGCAATTACTAGTGAAATCCACTCCTGGATACCAAGGCATTTTAATCCCATGATAGGCTTAGTTGAATAGGATAGCAGGATTGCAACTACTAGTTAATGAGATCCGGGACGCTCAATCATAGAGAATGGTACGCGTTTTGCAAGTGCAAGTCACCATACTATTATAGTAGAAGAACGAGAGAAGACACAATTGGCATAGCATGTCTCCGCTTTGCCGTTCCGTTGTTGTTTTTCTTCTCTACTCTATCTTGTAGTAAAACTATCTACCCAAAATATAGAATTAAAAGTGCCTTTTCGTGCCGTGGCCCCCAGCCATAATTGCTTTGGCGTACACTATAGGCACCTTGAACCCATCCTGTTACTGTTTCATGTATTACATAACCACTTTTCAGTTTTTCCACCCCCTGCACACTACCCGTTTACCATTCTTACATCTACCCCCAGACTCCATTTTTTCCCCCGCTGCGTCCGCCCGTCTGCGACGGCGTAGTCCGCCCATCCTCCAGAGGGAAGGAGAATGAAGTACTCTTATCGGTGTTCCCCCTTCTAGTACCAGAGAGAATTTCCCCCGGGGGGTTAGGCAGGGGAGGACTGCGGGCCCTGTTGTAGGCCCATTTGACGCCCCAGACTGGAGGGGTCACGCGGGTAGGAAGGTTGGTGTGTGTGAGTTTGGACCGGATGGGAAGTTGTGATGGGTTGAGGGCAGGAGGGAGCGGGAGTTTATGACGGCAATCTGGAGGGAGTGGGAGTTGAGGGCTGATGTGGGGTGGGAAGAGGAGAGGAAGATGGATTAGGGCATGGGTTAGTTGTATGAACTTATGGGTGGTTTTGTTTTGGTGGTTATGAGAGTTTTTGGCAAGGTCCGAAAGGGATTTAGGACTGTAGGCATAGTTAGTAGGGCGGGCGAGCTATTAGTGCCACAGAAATCCCTAAGATATATAAATCCTTGTTAAAAAAAAAAAACCGCTCTCCATTTTCATCTATACATGAATGACCTGTTACTAGTTCCTGCACTACAGGTCGAAAGATTGCGGGGTGATAGATCACCATGCCTAACCCTCCCCTTCGCCAAAACCTGCCTCTCACTGGACCTGCTGGACAAGAGGACAATAAATCGTGGTCCTGTCCCTTCCGACCTTCCCCGGGGCTCTAAGACCCTGAAAACACCTCATCTATTACAGTCACTCATTCCTACCTTTACGATATGGTGCAATGCATCTAAAGGGTGGACCAGAGGCGTTGCATCATGTAATGCTAGGTCAAAGGGTTAAAAATAATTAAAGATAGTTTTGAAGGCCTAGTGTTCAATCCATGGCATAGGCAATGTTTGTTTTATTATTTCTTAACTTAATTGGTGATTCTTAATTATACAAACCTCTCTGTTCGCTGCTGGTATTCTAGCCCTGCGGGAACGACTTCGTTGGGTGCTTTTATTGACCACGGGTTGGTTAATTATTGGAGGATCCATTGGTGGTTATGTATTGGGAATAGTGATGAAAGTGCTATCAATTTAATTCATTGATAGAAGAACATTTACATAAAAGATAAGAGACAATGCATTGTATAAGTTAAGATATAATTCTTTATTAAATATATCTGACATGAAAATTGTTTTAAAAAATATTCCAATATGAGGAATTGAACATAGGATCTCAAAAACTATCTTTGACTATTTATAACCCTTTAACCTAGCATTACATGATGCAACACCTCTGGTCCACCCTTTAGATGCATTGCACCATACCACATAGCCGCCCGGAGTTCTGCCTTTGTGGGTGGGAAGAATTTTCAATTTTCCTCCTTCTAACCTAACGCTTTCTTTCACATCTTTCCCCCCGACTAGCGACTCACGTCATGAGAATTTTTATGCATCTCATTGATCACGCTAAAAACAAGAAACTTCATGACTATTATTTTTGCTCGGCCTCTCTTGCGCTACTCTTCTTAGGACTTTTTCTTGTCTAGAAGAAGGAATTGTCGATTCATGGCTCCACGAAGTTTCCGATGGTTGGAATTGAAGCTCCAGGCTATCTTGGGCTGGTCAAAGCAAGAGATAAATTTGTCTAATACATTCCATATCACGAAGAGCGGTTATCACAAGGTTAGCTTCATACCCTTTGCTCAATTGTTAGCTCTTGTCTATTTTAAAAGTAGTAAGGTATTAACACTATAATACGGTAGCTTTTTCAAAGAATCTATGAGAGAAACTCTTGTCCTCCGTAAGTACATCACTACCTTCTCCCTTAAGTTATGTTCTTAATTCTTTATATAGTCAGTTTCAATCGCAAGATGCTGAAATGCTTTACTCTATCGGATGGCACCCATTTGCCGCAGGGTACCCTAATCGCTGCCCCCATGTTAATGTTTTCCACTGATCCAGATCTTTTTGAGAACCCCGAGATCCCCGATGGGTTCCGCTGGTACAAAAAATCTCTAGAAGCCGAGGGTCGTGCTACTCACAACGCAAAGTGGACCACTACCTCCCCAAGGGACCTCGGGTTCGGTCACGGAAAGCCCGCATGCTCTGGTCGCTTCTTTGTTAGTGAGGAGACGAAGATCCTCGCTTTCCTAGTCTTGCGATATGATTTCCAGTACCCTGAGGGTCAATCTCGCCCTGCTACCCTTGATCACGGGGAGTCTTTGTATCCTGATATCATACTATCACAAAGCTTCTTTTCAATAAGCTTCCAAGCACAAAGAAAATTTCCTTCTTGCAGTAGTCGCTGATGTGGACCGATTCGGGGTTTTTTTTCATTTGTCGCGGTTTCCCTCTATCTCTCTGGACTGTAGCTTACGAAATTGAACCAATATCTGATAGTGTACTGTACTGAGCCCGAAACCGATATCCCCCTAATTGAGATCCAACATTTGCGTGTGTAGACTAAAAGAATTCCTCGCCCATGCGGCGCCTGCTGCGTATGGAGGTGCTCTATGGGAACTGAAGTGTCTGTACAGTACTCCCTGATGTTAAGCGGGAAAGTACAGCATTACCTGGCGAGGTCCAATTTCCCTTGACTTGTGTTCAAACCCCCCCACGGTGCTCGCACGTCGAAATAAAGTAGGGGGTGAGGTAAAATATTAAACAGTCAGAAAGAGTTCAAAATGAGCCGGGCATTAGTCATAAAGAGTTTAGTGAAGGCGTTTTGTTGCGAATTTGAGACAGCTTACTACTCTGCTATGAAAAGAAAACTCTTATTTCAACGTCAAAGTTTCACCGATTCTCGCTAAAGTAGGTAATTCGGTATGATATAACACTTGCTAATATTTCCTAGGCCTCATCGATGGTGCGCCCTGCGGAGCCTTAATAGTCCATCGTTCTTCCACTTTCCGCTGCGCTTAGAGCATATTCAGATGAAATTTTTCTTCCTCTCTTCTTTCGTGTCTTTAGGCTCCATCATATAACGCCAAGAGGGCGAGTACCGAATTACTTAGCAAGATTCGACTCCTGCTTTTACTAGTACAAGTGTCCAGGGAGATTGCTTCATACAAGACAGGAATTATTTGCCGCCTACTGCCTGGGGTTGTACGAAAACGTCTCACTGGGATTTGTAGGTTGAAATAAAGTGGAGACGAGGCTAAAGCAAAACATCCTACCTAGTCTGAAGGAGCTTAAAATACGGAGGTACCGTACAGCACCTAAGTTTTTTTTAGGTTCCACAACGGATGTTTGCTGACGTTACACCTTGTGGAACATACGAAACTTAGAAGCTGTATATACCCCCGTATGCTTGGTCTTGACTATAAAGGATCAAAAGTGAAGGCGTTCTGCTCCGAATCTGAGACTGACCACACACAGAGAAAGCCCGTATTTCAATGTAAAAGTGCCTACTAGTTCTTGCTAGTATGATACCCGCCAATATTTCCCAAACTTTAATGAGCGCGCTCCACCCTGGGCCCTTGATAGTGCTATTTTTCCCATCCCCGTGTCTAAGCACTTGCTGCCATAGACGAGTAGTCCCTTAGTGTCAGATCCCCTATGGTCACTACCGGTATTTGTTCGGTCCTCGTTTTCGCTCCCAGATACTAGCGGATGATTGAAGATACACGTGCCTGATCCCTTGGTGTTCGGCGCTTGTTCAAGTATGGTACTTAGGGGCTTGGAGGAAGCATTGGTCTAGCCTGTTGCGTGAGTGTAACAACCCTGTTTGGAGAATGAGGGTCGGGTTGGGTGCTTCCGTGGGTCTTTAATTCAATCCCTACAGTACAGTACACGCTTGAGCAATATCTGGCGACAATTGATACCTTCCCTCGGAGTTTGCGTGGTCCACTTCCACATTATACAAAATTCTCTGTATAGTACTCGAGTAATCTACGTCCCAGTACCTTCCCCTTTGCCCCGAGTACCCGGGCACAAGGGATCGGAGGCATGTACAGTACTAGAGAGTTTGCACATGGGGACCTAGGTGGCGGTTAATAGGAAATGGACCTAGGTGCAAGAATGAGTTTACGCAATACCAGTGGGTGTAGGTGTCATAGATTAGTATGATAACTTGATGGTGGATTGAGTAGGGTAATATCGCCTTCCCCCAAATTCGTTACCTGCTCAGATTCGGATTCTCAGCTGCTGCACAAGTTGGGTAACTTACTGACAATACTGGCTACCATAGAACAGGTGGTGGTCTGCTACTGAATGCCCAATATTATCATCACTAGAACCTTTTAATAAATTTTAAAAAGGGAGATGTGTTGCTGCTGACTTGTTGTTCTGGAGTGATCGGATTTCTTCAGGTCTGAAAAGCACGATTTTACACTTCTTCCAGGTCTCACTATCCACCTAGGTGTCCAAGACTTTTAGGTTAACAGAAAATAACCTGTTTTTCTGCCACCTAGGTCTCTTCGCGCAAACTCTCTATTAGAGAGTTTGCGCATGGGGACCTAGGTGGTAGTTAATAGGAAATAGACCTAGATCTAAGAATGAGTTTGCGCAATAGGTGTAAGTGTCCTGGTAGCAACCAGATGGGGATTGAGTAGGGTAATATCGCATTGCGTTCAAATTTGTTCCCTGCTCAAATTAGAATTCCCGGCTACACAAGTTGGGCACTGACATTACCAACTGCTATAGAACCGGAGACAAGCTGCTACTGAGTGCCGAATATTATCATGGCCAAAATCTTTTAATAAAATGCAAAAAGAGTGTTGTGTTGTTGTTCTGCAGCGATGTGATTTCTCCAGGTCTGAAAAACCCTATTTTACACTTCTTCCAGGTCTGGCTACCCACCTAGGTGTCCAAGACTTTTTGGTTAACAGAAAATAACCTGTTTTCCTGCCACCTAGGTCTCCTTGCGCAAACTCTCTATTGAAAACTAAAGATTGAGCTTATCTCTACCGTTTTGGTTCTCCTTTCTATCTGACCTTGCTTCCCTTTTACTCTTCCTATCCCTTTACTCTTCATATCATTTTGGTCGGACCTCAATTTTTGAGTTTTGAGATTATAAGTGCTATGTTTTGTCTTATTGAGAGACCCGATATCATCACCCATACTGTAGAGCATAGAGTTGGACGGAGTTGGCTCGGTTTTCGTACTAACCGTGAATACCCAACCGCAGTTAGATTCCGGCTTCAGCGCAACAAACCTTTCTCTTAGATGTCCCCTGATCCCAACCACTACTCGCTATCTTAGCCCTCGAAGTTCGTGGGAAACCTCGCAGAAATATCATGGCTTTTGCACATACCATACTTGCTGAAAAAATTCCCGTCTTGCCATCACAACCCCTCACTCGGGGATATCACAACTTCAGCCATCCAACCACCTTTTCCGTGCATTTCGACTGGCCAATTATGAGCGCTAAAGCGAGAAAAAAAAGAATAAAACCCCTCCAAACCCAAAGAAAACTTATGAGTGGCAACAACTACCACCTTCTCTTGCACCCCACAACTTTACATCCACCATTCACAGCCGCTACAACTAGACTACTAGACCATGTAACTCCCGCTTCCGGATTCTCTTAGACTTATTTTATACACTGGCGAAACCCCACATTCGGCCTACGGAACATGAACAGTAAATTCTTTGATAATAGGTATCATATTCGGGTGCCCCACAATTCACCATAAAGAGCCTGCATCGTGAAGAGTAAAGAAAAAATGTTTTTCGGAGACTGTAGTTGAAGACAGTCTACAATCTTTCACTACCTTGTGAGCACCAGTCCCCACGCTGGCTGGGAATACGCGCTTACTCAGCTCGTGCCGACGATCTATCACTTTAGCCATTGTTGGATCGTCACTATTGGGATTCGGAGTGCCAGCCAGGGATGTGGGCGATGGGCATGAAGGGAAATCAAACAATGATGCCTTGAGCCCTATCGTTTGATGGATGATGGGGTGGTAGAATTTAGAGTGCTGTTGAGCAAGTTAGCGATCATGAAAAGAGAGGTGAAGGTGGAAGAAATACTTGATGTATTATCACCCCCTCCCGCAAGCAAGCAGCAAATCGTCGACTAATACCCTGACCCACTCCCGGTGTCCTGTAATTCTCCTGGCAGGTTCAAGAAGGATCCATACAGTCTCACCTTTCTTAACCGTCAACTCCTCTCCAGTGGGCAGAGCAACATTAGTGCCTAGGGGGTGTTAGCTTTAGACTATGTTAACTCCAAAATTGGAGCATGCACAACACCTAAGATGGAGAAAAACAAACGGAATACTGATCTTCTCGTTCTTAATCTTCTCCGGAAAGGCCAAAAATTCGCTCAAATTCTCATGTCCCTGAGTCTCGCTCAAAAGTGTATTCTTTATCAAGGCCTCTAGAACCAGTTGTCTCAATTTCGGATTAAATTTCCTCTTCACCTCATCCTCACCACCACCCTTATTATTGTCCTCACTATTATACCGGGTCGGGTCCGCAGATGAAGTTCAACTACCATCATCCGTGCCATCACCACTATCATCCAACGCGAATGAGAGTTTCTCCTTGATGACCTTCCACCGCTTCTGTATTCTCTTACAAGGGCAGCTTGTAGGTACTTGGCCACTTTCTCGTGACCGGGCAGTCTTTCAGCTGCTCCGTGTGCCCGTTGTTCCGCTAGATTAACATGAGACTTCCTGAATTTGTTCAGATGCACAAGACCCACAGTCGTCATCGGCATTGCTGCACCAGGGTTGCTGGGCTCGGTGGCGAAGCTTGAGGGTTCCCTTCTAGATGGGTTGGTTGTGGTATATATCTGCTAATGATAGGGTTTCTCACTATGTTCAGGATTTCAATATCACTTAAGACAGAGTACTGGTATAAACCTGGGATCTATGGCAATTGAAATCTCTTATCATTCTACCTTATACAGCCACAGCCCCGACCCACCCCCATCCACCAACCACTGCCCACATCTCCATCATGCCTGTTCCTCCTCAATCGTAAAGGGCCCATGGAATGCAATACCCTGCATACTATAATCGGTGAAAACAAGGCGAAACTGATTGATTTCAAGCTGCGCGGCATACCGGGCAAGAGACTCGGCTTTGGGGACCTTTTGGGGACGGGAATAATCACTCTCACACACCTTGGGAATCCCAAATACCATTTGTAACTGCCTAATTGTCTTCGGTAGGTATTTCAAAAGCTCTTTTATCCCATCTGCCTTGATGAAATGCCTTTTCGCCATGGTTATTTGGAACAACACTAATGTTCTGCAGTCACTGAACACTAGCCCATCAATCAACTCATATCGCTTGCTAAAAGGAAGAAAATATTTGGCAATCGCGCTGGGCTCGATTCCATATCCTTGAGTTTCCTTAACCTAACTGTCTAGGTCTTCTGCACTTGCAAAGTAATTCGGTCCTAACAATTTGGACCTCTCTGTCTCAAACTCGAAAAATGACACACTATCAACAATTATCGGAATCTCTTCTGCCCTGAAGGTTCCCCCGGACCTGAACCAGTCGTGCACATAGCCTTCAAAAAGTGTGCCTGCTCCACTACGGAGGCCTGGTTGACGCGAAAGGTGTTTGAACCAGTGTTCCCAACCGTCCGGGGGCCCCGCGGGTCCGGGGGCCCCGCGGGCCCGCGGGGGGACTGCCAAGAGCCCCGGACGGGACGGGACGACTCTCCGTAGTCCGTACGGGGCGGTCTAAGCGCAGGACGGCCGGGGACTGTTGATGACGGCCGAGGACGGTAGGGGACTGCCCGGGACTGCACGAGTGATGTCTCATGATGTTAAAAGAATCCTTTTGGTGTATGATATCAACTTTGCTAGTACCGGAGGTCCAAGCGCTAGGACTATAGTCCCCTATAGTCCGTCCGGTCCTCACCTTCCCGGGCGTAGTCCATCCTTGCACCTCAGTGTAGATAGTTTCCCCCCCTCGGAATTCCCCCTGAAGTACTAGCCACGGCCACATGGTGTTAAGTACGCGAGCACATCCCAAGGAGGGGGGGGATATGGTGTGGAGGTAGGCCCAGCACTCCTCGGCAAAGGCTAGACCGATGGGGGCTAGCATTATCAGAAGTTCGTTTATGGCGCGGTAGGTCGTGGCGAGTGTTGGCATAGCTTCGGCGGGCGGGGATGCGTGGGTGTTTTTTTCTAGCTTGATGATATCTGACACGTGATGTTTAGGGTTTGTAATTTTGAGAGCGCAAAGGAAGTATTCTGGTTCGTTTCCCGAAGCACAGCAGATATCGTGGTCTTCCGGCAGGATGCTCGCCACGTCTACGAAGTAGGCAATGAGGCTTGCTAAGATTTGGAAACCGAGCTTAACAATTTTCTCCGTGAGCATGCTGGTCTGTTATGAGAGTCTGTGGAACCAGGGATGCACTCCGATCATTCTGTCCCCATCCCATTGCAATTCCGCTTCCACTGGTCCTAGGAAAAGTAAATGCGCTCTCGTCGGGTCGCCGCCCCGGCAGCATATACGCTCTCGTGGAACACTTTCATTGGATTTACTCTTGCAAGATTACTCCCAAGAAACCAGTGCCAGGGAGCTGTCCACACCCTAGCCGGGAATACGTGCTTATTCTGCTCGCACCAACGACGATCCACCCTTTTAGTCGTTTTTGGATCATCTCTATTCGGATTCGGAGTGCAGATCTAAGATGTAGGCGACAGAGATGAAGGCATATCCAACAATAATCGCTTAAGCCCCGTCATGTGATTGACGATCGGGTAGTAGAATTTAAAGTGCTATTGAGCGAGTTAGCGATCATGAAAAGAAAGGTGCGGGTGGAAGAAATACATGAGGCATTAAATCTATCACCTCCCAGCAAACAAGGAGGAAATCACCGACTGATACCCTGATCCTAACATCCTCCTAGCATGTTGGAGAAAGAACCACACAGCCTCGCCTTTCTTAACCGTCCCTTCCTCTCCAGTGGGGGTGGGGGCGATATCAGTGCCTAGGGGGTGTTAGCTTTACGTTAACTTCAAAATTGGAGCACGCACGACACCTACAAATGAAAAGAAAAGAAAAAAAAGCGGACCCCGATACTCGATAATCTTTTCTAGACTTATTTTATAAGCTGGCAAAATCCCATATTCGGCCTGCGGAACGTGAACGGTAAATTCTGTGATAATAGGTACTCGGGTACCCCACAATTCATCATAACACTAAAAAGAGCCTGCATTGTGTAGAGTAAAGAAAAGATGTTTTTCGGAGACTTTGGTTGGAGCCCGAGTGTTGGAAGTTTCCACCGCTGAGGGAGAGAGATGTTAAGGCTCCGTTCGGTTAACCATGGACCGTTTAACTGCCGTTCCAGACATGACCGTTCACAGCCGTGAACGATTGCTTGAGATTTGGTCAACCCCTAGGAAAGCTGTTCGGTTAAGCAGATTGTTCAATCGGCCATTCATTAGTCGACCGATTTCGTGGGTGCCGGAGAGGAGCCATCGTGGTTGTAAACGACGAACGGCCGATGAAAGAGACCTTCAGAGGACCTTTTCATTTTTGACCTTTCGCACCCATTTTCAGCAAACGGCAGGATGGTAAACTCGCGGCGGGGGTGATGTCGGTTCCGGGGTGATGTCGGGAGGAAGTGTACACAGTAGATGTAGAAACTAGAATTGGTGTTTGACGTCATTCTGAGTAAACCAAATGAGTATCATATAATAGAAGGAGAAAAAGTACCAGGAAGTGTTGTATCTTTGTACTGAAGCATACTCTCCCCAGTGTATCTGTGCTCCCGACATCACCCCGGAACCGACATCACCCCCGCCGCGAGTTTAACCGAACACCAAATCTTCTTCCTGAATTCCTACTCCAACGGTCCGTTCGGCTGTTAACCGAACGCACCCTAAGTGGCCACGACTGCCAAGACCATGACACAACCAACTCTAACAAGCAGAGCCAACCACTCATACGGGATTGAACAGGGTGGCAGGTGGTGGGGTCCGAGTGATAACTCGGGAGTATTTTTTGACAGCTAAAAGTCAGTACCACTTCCGAAGGGAGAAGTATGATATCATAGCAATTATTCGGGTAACACCTCGGGCGAGGACTTGGGTCACCAAAGCCCTAAATACCCGTACACCCGAATATGAGCACCCGGCATAAGGAACCCGACATTTGGTGGGGCCTGGAGGAAAGCACGAAGAAGGGGGACAATCGTGCAATCGCGAAAGACTCTGTGGAACGGTGGATGATAGAGAAGCCGAACGTCTGGATGGCTACTCTCTCTCAAGCTAGGGACAGGCTAGGTGATATATCTCTCCGTCCAACTAACAACAACCTAACACTCCTGAAACACAACAATCTCTCTAAAGAAACACACGCAATCTAAAACTATCCTGATCTCCCATCATCCACTCTGCTCCTAAAGTCTGTGCCCTGCCATCATGCCAACTCCCGTATGCCTAGTGACATAGGGTATAAAAGAAACAAATGAAACCAAATACCCGATGCCTCATACCCTTTGACATCAACAAAACCATGAAAGAAATAATATCCTATGCCGAGCGGCATAGGATGTGAGAACAACCCACAACAAAACACCTAACCACCGGAAACCACAAAGCCACATGCCCTATACCCGTCCGTCTCCTAGCTGCATAACCGCAAACCTGCATATCCATCTATCCGCGCAACTGCATAACCCCATACCCTATGTGCCACTATCCAACAACATTTTAGATGGGAATTTGCAATGGGGGGTTAGATAAGCATTATTTTTCTGTAATCCTTGCTTCCGGGGGAATGTGGCCTAGGACTGGCAATCCCCTGGTGTCCGAGCCCTGTGTTAGGAGTTGGTCTTTCTTTTCACTCGCAGAGAAGCACTGGCTATTTGTAACATAGGTCTCTGATCTTTTGTGCCCGGGTACTCGGGACAGAAGCGGGTGGCATTGGGACTTACAGGGAATTTTGTAGAGAAGAGATCAGTAACAGAACCCCGCAAGCTCCGAGAGAGGATACCCATTGAAGCCAGATATTTCTGAAGTTTGTCAGGGCTTGAATTAAATTCTTACGGGGGGCAGAATACTTCCACAAGTGCCTGAAAGCAAGGGATTAGAAGTGTACGTATCCCATGATCTGCGCCCATCTGGGAGTGAAAGCATGGGCTAAACCAACATTCGCAAAGTGAGCATGGGAAATTGGACACTAAAGAATTACCCATCCATCTATGGCGAGAAGTACCCAAGTACGGGGATTAGAAAAATAGAATATTCGGGGGCTCAGCGAGGCACACTCTGCATCATATTTGGGAAATATTGGCAAGCATCATGTCGCATCAACTGGCGGACGCTGGTAACCACTGTTACCTTGAAAATGTGAATTTTCTTTCATCGAGTAAGGAAAAAAAAAAAACCTTTGCTTTACCCCTTATGACAAAAACCAGGCTTATTATGGACCCCGTCTGACCGCCTTTGATATTTTACTTTAGCCCCTACTTTATTTTAATGCGCGAGTTCTGGAGAGGATTTTTTTCGTACAAGACAAGGGAAGTTAGATCTTTCCAGGAAATTCGGTAGGTATAGTGCGTTGACAAAATTAACCGCGATTCAACGATTGATAGCAACGCAACCCTCCTCATCACACTGCACTTTCAACACCACTTAAATAACTTTGGCTAGCTCAAATATTAATTTCTACTATGTATTCTACCTTGTACTTACATCTTTGAACTTTTTTCTTAGTTTTAAGGATAGTGGGGTTGGTGGGGGGGTGTTGTTGTCATGACCCAAGTTTTTCCCTCTTGGTTGAAACGCGGTTAATTTTGTCAAGGGACCATACTTTCCCCTCTTGACATCGCAGAATACAGTACAGACACTTCGGTTCCCATAGGGCACCCACCATAGGCAGCATGCGCCGCATGAGCGAGAAATCCCTTTAACCTACACTTGCTAATTCTTGTTGTCACATTGGGGGTATCAGTTTCGGGTGCCGGACATTAGTTTCATTCCGCAAACTGCTATCCAGATAGATGCCAGGAAATTGAAAAATGGAGAAAAAGAAAAAAAACTAAGTAAACCCACACCAATACTACAAAAACGAAAATTTCCCCGGGCCAGGAAGCTTCTTAAGTAGTTTCCTGGCGGTCCCAGGATAAATAGGCTGCCCGCGCCTAATGGTATCTGGGCCGGACTGACCCTCAGGGCATTTGAAATCGTATTGCAAGATTATGAAGACGAGAATAATCTTCATCTCCTCGGTAGCCAAGAAGCGGCCAGGGCACGCATGCTTTCCGTGACCAAACACGAGGTCCCTTGCGCAAGTAGTGGCCCAATTTATATTGTGAGCACCAATGCCCTCGGCTTCCAGAGACTTTTTGTACCAGCGGAACCCATCGAATATCTCAGGGTCTTCAAGGAGATCTGGATCAAAAGAAAACATTGCGGCGGGTGCTGTGATCAGAGTACCCTCCGGCAAATGGGTACCATCGGAAAGGGTAAGGCTCTTTAGAATCTTTCGACCGAAAGTCACTTTGCAAAAAAATTAACTTGACCTAAGAGAAAAGAAAGTGATGTACTCACTAGGGGGAAGCGTTCCTCTGGCGGACTCTTTGAAAAAGCTATCAGTCTTTCTCATATTGCGCAGCGCTGCCCGGTCTATCACCCCATTATTTGCAGAAATTACGTCTTCAATCTCATCGCGAATTGGTTGAATGCACTCCTAATGGGCAGCGAGGTCGAGGATTGCATTGAGAAAGGCGACAGCTGTCGTATGAATTGATGCCACGGTAGCAAGCAGCTACAGTTCAGATAAATCTTCGGCAGTCTTGTGATGCGGTTCAACGAGATCTGTGAGCCATTGAAGCATGTCTTTGGGCTTCTCATAAACACCTCCATTCTCTTGCGCAAGTCTCTCCTCTTGAAGACGTTTTTGAATGACAGGACCGAGGAGGGTCCGCGCCTTTTTTCTATGTGAGTTGATTAATTTTACCGGATTAAAAATCCAAGCATAGAGTGGACGAATAAGTTTTGGTATACTCCCGAGCTTATGGATTGTGAGGACAATATCTCTGGTGAACATCATTGAGATAGTCAGCCAATCCTCATTTCGACATAAAGGAAGGCCGACGAAGGCCCTACCACTCGTGCGAGCAACCGTTCTCAAGATCGGGTTGTAGATTTCCACCGATTTCCATTCTATTACAGTGTATATTAGCATCAACTGTGGGAGGTGTAGGATAGGTTTAATAGAAATGCTAACCATCAGTGGTACATTCTATTAGTTCAGTATCCAGAGCAAACCGTACCTCTTCTACTAATGCATCTTTAATATTCCCTATTTGAATCTCCATTAGTACCTCTAAATCTAAATACTGACTGTAAAACTGCTTGGAGTCAGAAAGGAAATGTCCGACAAAATCACAGCCCCATCTTTACGACCTTAGCTGTAATAACTGACCGCAAGACATAAGAGTGTTTCAGTGCTACTGCATAGCTGCCCAAATACATTTTCTCACTGGGTGTCCGTTCAAGGAGTATATTACCTAGATTCCGAGTGAGTTTGATTCTGACCGCCTCTGCAAGATAATTGTTCTCCGCAAATTGGCTCATGCCAGTATACGATCCCATCGTAGTCTTTGGAATATACATAATCAGTACCGGTAAACTCACTTCTAACATCTAGGGGAATGTGGTGTCTACTTCGGCAACAAAATGTTGAAAGCTAACAGTATCTTCTGAGGCACTGGAGATCTCCTTAACCTGGTCGTATGTGAGGACAACCTTGTCATGGTTGTGGGTTGTAACAACGAAGTTTTTTCCTCGGTACTATTAAGATCATACAGTGTTAATACCTTACTAATTTTAAAATAGAAGAGAGCTAACTATTGAGCAAAGGGTATGAAGCTAACCTTGTGATAACCGTTCTTCATGATATTGAACGCATCAGAGACAAATTTGTCTCTTGCTTTGACTAGCCCAAGGTAGCCTGGGGCTTCAATTCCAACAATTGGAAACTTGGTGGAGCCATGAATCGACAGTTCCTTCTTCAAGACAAAAAAAAGTCCTAAGAAAATTAGCACAAAAAAGGCCGAGCAAAAATAACAGTCATGAAGTCTCTTGTCTTCGGCGTAATCAAAGAGATGCATAAAAATGCTCATGATGTGAGTTGTTTGTTGGGAGAGGGGAAAAAGAAGGCGTTGGGTTGGAGGAAGACGGGAGAAGATTGAAGATGCTTTTTACTTGTGGAGGGAGAGCTTTGGGCAGCTATGTGGTACCGTAGAGGTAGGAATGAGTGACTGCGGCGGATGCAACGTTTGCAGGGTCTTGGAGTCCCGCCTGCAGTCTGCGGGGGGGCCCTGGGGAAGGTCGGAAGGAACAGGACCACGATCTATTGTCCTCTTGTCCGGCAAATCCAGTAGGAGGCAGGTTTTTGCGAGGGGCAGGGACAGGGACAGGACATGGTGATCTATTATATACCCTGCAATCCTTCTACATGTAGTGCATGAACTAATAACTGGCTATTCATGTGCGGAGGAAAATGCAGTGCTTTGAGTTTTCTATCGTACCCTTTCCCGCCAACCCATGGTGTCCCCTTGGCTTAGGGGTGCTACCGGGCGCTAACTTGCGTTAGATTAGGAATTGGGCGATGTTCCTTGTTGCACGAGCAGATCCTGATAGTTGCATCTCGACGGAGGCTAGGATTACTAGAAACCACTTGCTAGCTAACACTCATGCTTACAAAATTTAATGGCAACCCACGACACAAGTTACATACAAGTGCCATAAGCCCTACCTGTTAACCATTCTCCCCGCACGGCACCTCCACATTCTAATGCATTAAAAAAAACTACAGCGGGACCTGCCGTCCCCCCGCCAAATCCCACGGGGGAAATTCCCTCCAGGACTAGATGGGGAATGCCGATTCGTGTACTACGTCCTGGTTTGGTATCCGGGGTGGGTGGACTACGCGGTTGCAAGCGGGCAGATGTAGTGGAGTCTGGGGGTAGATGTAAGAATAATAAAGAGGTAGTGCGTAGGGGGTGGAAAAACTGAAGGGTGGCTATATAATATATGGAGCAGTAAACAGGCTAGGTTCAAGGTGCCTATAGTGTGCACCAAAACAATTATGGCTGGAGGCTCCGGCACGAAATTTAATGTACTTTCAATTCTATATTTTTATGTAGATAGTGTTACCACAAGATAAAGTAGATAAGAAAAAAAAACAACGGAAACGGCAAAGCAGAAACATGTTATACCAATTGTGTCTTCTCTCTTTCTTCCGCATATAATAGTATGGTGACTTGCACCTAAAACGCCCACCATTCTCTATAATTGAATATTTTGGATCTCATCAACTAGTAATTGCAATCCTACAGACCCGTCTACTCGCCCCATGCAAAGTATCCGGAAAAGGCACCGTTTGTGCACAGACACGCTCTCCCATGGGAAGAATATAACGCCCAAAACCTCTTAAGAAATCAAGGGCTATGGTTGGCGTTTTCCGGATACTTTTGCATTTGGCGAGTAACTAAGCCTATCCTGGGGTAATGCCTTGACATCCGGGAGTGGATTTCACTAGTGAATACGGTACTGCGTGAGTTAGTAAATTTGAGTAGGCTTAGACGGAGCGATGTATCCAGGAGTTGGCAAAACTGGGCCCCACCTTCTGCAGCATGTGTGGCCTTTATACGGGACTGAACCGGTTGTGGGACCCGAGTGATAGCTCGTGAGTATTTTTTAACAGCTAAAAGTCAGTACCACTTCCAAAGGGAGAAGTAGCAATCATTCGAGCAACACCTCAGGCGAGGACTTGGGTCACCAAGCCCTAAACACCCGTGCACCCGAATATGAGCACCCGGCATAAGGAACCCGATATTTTGGATGGGGATTGAGTTAGATACGCACTAGTTTTCCAGAATCCTTGTTTCTGGGGAATGTGGCCTAGGACTGGTAGCCCCCCAGTGCCCCAGCCACTGCGCTCACTCGTAATACTAGAATTCGTTGGGGCCCTGTGTTCGGGGATGATCTTCCGTTTCCCCCACGGATGAGCATGGGTGATTGGTGATATACGCCTCTGATCCTTGTGGCCGGACATTCGGGGAAGGGGGGAAGCAATGGGGTTTATAGAGGATGTTGTAGAAAAGAGATCAGTAGCGGAATCGCGCAAGCCCTGAGATAGGATATCGATTGACACCAGATATTGCTTAAGTGTATAGGGCTTAAATCAAACTCTTACGGAGGCACAATGCTTGTACAGGTATAATACCTGAAAGCAAGCGATCAGAAGTGTGCATATCCCATAATCTACTTTCTGGGAGCTAAAATAGTGGCTAAACTAATATTCGCAAGCAAGGACGGGAAATCAGGCACTAAAGAATTACCCATCCATGGCAAGAAGTACCCAAGAATGGGGATCGGAAAAATGGAATATCTGGCGGTTCGGCGAGGCACACTCTAAGTGAGATTTTGGAAATATTAGCAAGTATCATGTCGCATTAACTAGCGGGGGCTAGTAACCACTTCTACCTTGAAATATGTTTTCTTTGCTCCAGTAATCCCCTCCCGTTCCGAACCCGCAACAAAACGTCCTCACTTCACCTTTTATAACCGAAGCCAGGCTTATTTTGGGCCCCCTCTGACCGCCTTTTATTTTTTACTTTAGCCCCTTCTTTATTTTGACCCGCGAGTTGCGGAGAGGATGCTTTCGTACAAGAGGAAGGAAGTTTGATCTTGCCAGGGAATACAGTAGGTACGATACTTTCCCCTCTTGACATCGCAGGGCACTGTACAGACACCTCAGTTCCCATAGGGCACCCACCATAGGCAGCAGGCACCGCATGAGCGAGAAATCCCTTCAACTTGCTGACTCCTGTTGTCACTTTGGGGGTATCAGTTTCGGGTGCCGGAAATCGGTTTCATTTTGTAAGCCGCAATCCAGATAGATGCCTGTGAACTGAAACAAAATTAAAAAGAAAAAACCAAAAAAAACCAAGTAAGTCTACACCAGTAGTTACTGCAAAAAGGAAAATTTCTTTGGGCCAGGAAGCTTCTTAAAAAGGAGTTTCCTGGCGGTGTCAGGATAAATAGGCTGCCCGCGCCTAATGGTATCTGGGCCAGACTGACCCTCAGGGCACTTGAAATCGTATTGCAAGATTATGAAGACGAGAATGATCTTCATCTCCTCGGTAGCCAAGAAGCGGCCAGGGCATGCGTGCTTTCCGTGACCAAACACGAGGTCGCTTGCGGAGGTAGTGGTCCAATTTATATTGTGAGCACCAATGCCCTCGGCTTCCAGAGACTTTTTGTACCAGCGGAACCCATCGAATGTCTCAGGGTCTTCAAGGAAATCGGGATCGGAAGAAAACATTGCGGCAGGGGCTGCGATCAGAGTACCCTCCGGCAAATGGGTACCATCGGAAAGGGTAATGCTCTTTAGAATCTTTCGGTTGAAACCCACTTTGCAAAATAATTAAGAACTTGACCTGAAAGAAAAGAGAGTGATGTACTTACGAGGGGGGAGCGTTCCTCTCGCGGACTCTTTGAAAAAGCTATCAGTCTTTCTCATCTTGCGCAGAGCTGCCCGGTCTATCACTCCGTTATTTGAGGAAATTACGGCTTCAATCTCATCGCGAATTGGTTGAATGTACTCTTGATGGGCAGCGAGGTCGAGGATTGCATTGAGAAATGTAACCGTTGTTGTATGAATTGATACAAAAGCAGCAATCAGCTGCAGTTCAGATAAATCTTCGACGGTTTTGTGATGCGGTTCAACGAGATCTGTGAGCCATTGAAGCATGTCTTTGGGCTTCTCATAAACAATTTCATTCTCTTTTGCGAGCCTCCCTTCTTCAAGACGTTTTTGAATAACAGGACCTAGGAGGGTCCGCGCATTTTTTCTATGTGAGTTTATTGATTTTGACGGACCAAAAATCCAAGCATAGAGTGGACGAATAACTTTTGGTATACTCCCGAGCTTATGGACTGTTAGGATAACATCTCTTGTGAACATCATTGAGATAGCCAACCAATCCTCATTTCGACATAAAGGAAGGCCGACGAAGATCCTACTATTCGTACGAGTAACCGTTCTCAAGATCGGGTTGTAGATTTCCACCGATTTCCATTCTATTACAGTGTATATTATTAGAATCAGCAGTGGGAGGTGTAGGATAGGTTTAATAGAAATGCTGACCATCAGTGGTACATTCTATTAGTTCAGTATCCAGAGAAAATCGTATTTCTTCTATTAATACATCTTTAATATTCCCTATTTGAATCTCCATTAGTACCTCTAAATCTAAATACTGACTGTAAAACTGCTTGGAGCCAGAAAAGAAATGTCTGACAGGATCACCGCCCCATCTTTATGACCTTAGCTGTAATAACTGACCGCAAGGCATGAGAGCGTTTCAGTGCTACTGCATAGCTGCCCAAATACATTTTCTCACTAGACGTCCGTTCAAGGAGTATATTACCTAGATTTCGAGTGAGTTTGGTTCTCGCCGCCTCTGCAAAATAATTGCTCCCGACAAATCGGCCCATGCCAGTATACGATGCCATCACCATCTTTACCAATGCTCACAATCAGTGCCAGTAAACTCACAATTAACACCTAGAGTAATGGGGTGTCTACTTCGGCAACAGAATGCTGAAAGGTAGCAGTATCATCTGATGCACTGGAGAGCTCCTTAACCTGGTCGTATGTAAGGATAACCTTGTCATGGTTGTGGGTTGTGACAACGAAGTTTTTTCCTCGATACTATTAAGATTATAATATTATAGTGTTAATACCTTACTAATTTTAAAATAGACGAGAGCTAATAATTGAGCAAACTGTATGAAGCTAACCTTGTGATAACCGTTCTTTATGATATTGGATGCATCGGAGACAAATTTATCTCTTGCTTTGACTAGCCCAAGGTAGCCTGGGGCTTCAATTCCAACAATCGGAAACTTGGTGGAGCCATGAATCGACAATTCCTTCTTCAAGACAAGAAAAAGTCCTAAAAAAAGTAGCACAAGGGAGGCCGAGCAAAGATAGTATTCATGAAGTTTCTTGTCTTCAGCGTAATCAACGAGATGCATAAAAATGCTCATGATGTGGGTTGCTAGTTGGGAGAAAGGAGAGAGAAAGCGTTAGGTTAGAAGATGGAGGAAGATTGAAAATGCCTTTTACTTGTGGAGGCAGAGCTCCGGGTGGCTATGTGGTATCGTAGAGGTAGGAATGAGTGACTGCAATGGATGCGGTGTTTACAGGGTCATAGAGCCCCGCTCCCGGTCTCCGGGGGGCCCCGGGGAAGGTCGGAAGGGACAGGACCTCGATTTATTGTCCTCTGATTCGGCAGATCCAGTGGGAGGCAGGTTTTGGCGAGGGATAGGGTCGCGCATGGTGATCTATCACCCCGCAATCTTTCGACCTGCAGTGCAGGAACTACTCGTAGTAACAGGTCGTTCATGTGCAGATGAAAATGCAGAGCTTTGAGTCCCCTATCGTACCCTTTCACGCGAACCTATGGTACCCCTTGGCTTAGGGGCCCTGCTGGGCGTTCGCTTACGTTATATTAGGAATTGGGCGATGTGCCAGGTTGCACGACTCGATCTGGACAGCCGCATCTCTACGGAAGCTACGATTCCGAGAAACCACTTGCTAGCTAACACCCATGCCTACAAAATTTAATGGCAACACACGACACAAGTCACACACAAGTGCCATATGCCCTGCCTGTTAATCATTCTCCCCGCATGACCCCTCCACATTCTGGGGCATCAAATGAGCCTACAGCGGGGCCCGCAGTCCTCCCCCGCCTAACGCCCCGGGGAATTTCCCTCCAGGACTAGAAGGGAGAACACCGATCAGAGCCCACCATTCCCCTTCAATCTCTAGGATGGGCGGACTACCCGTTGCAGATGGGTGGGTGTCGCGGGAGAAAAGATGGAGTCTGGGGTAGATGTAAGAAGGGTAAAGAGGTAGTGTGCAGGGGGTGGAAAAACTCAAAAGTCGTTATCTAGTATATGAAGCAGTAAACAGGATAGGCTCAAGGTGCCTAATTTATAGTGTGCGCCAAAGATTATGGCCGGAGGCCACGGCACGAAAAGTAAGGTACTTTCAATTCTATATTTTAGGTTGATAGCTTTGCTACAAGATGGAGTACAAGTAGATAAGAAAAACAACAACGGAAACGGCAAAGCAGAGGTATGTTATGTCAATTGTGTCTTCTCTCGTTCCTTACTATAATAGTATGGTAACTTGCACTTACAACGCGCACCATTCTCTATGATTGAATATCTCGAATCTTATTAACAAGCAGTTGCAATCTTGCTGACCTGTCCAACTAAGCCTATCCTTGGATAATACCTTGATATCCGGGAGTGGATTTCACCAGTGAATACGGTACTGCATAAGATAGTAAGTTTGAGTGGGCTCAGACGGAGCGATGTACTTGTATCCGGGGGTTGGCAAAACCGGGACCCACCTTCTTCAAGATGTGTAGCCTTTCCTTATACGGAACAGAACAGGGTCATGGGACCCGAGTGATAACCCGTGAGTATTTTTGACAGCTAAAAGTCAGTACCACTTCCAAAGGGAGAAGTAGCCATTACTAGAGCGACACCTCGGGCGAGGACTTGGGTCAGCGATTTCTAAATACCCGCATACCCGAATATAAGCATCCAACATGGGGAACCCGAAACCTTTGGTGGGGATTTAGTATGCGGAGTCAGATACGCACCAGTTTTCCGGATTCCTTGTTTCCCCAGGGGATGTGGCCTAGGACTGGTGACCCCCTGGCCGAGCCCCCATGCTCACTCGTAATACCGGAATTCGTTGGAACCCTGTATTCGGAGTTGATCTTTCTTTTCACTCACAGAGGAGCACTGGCTACTGGTGATATATGTCTCTGATCCTTTGTGCCCGGGTAGTCAGCGCAGAAAAGGAAGCATTGGGGCTTACAGGGGATTTTGTAGAGAAGAGATCAGCAGCAGAATCGCCCAAGCTCCGAGAGAGGATCTCGATTGAAGCAAGATATTGCCTAAGTTTTTGAGGGTTGAATTAAATTCTTACGGGGGCAGAATACTTCCACAAGTGCCTGGAAGCAAGAGATTAGAAGTGTTCATATCCCATAATCCATTAGATTGCCTACAGGTTACATGGTTAGGCGGTTATGACTCATGAGGGTATTATATTCATGTATGCGGATATATGGTTCCGGCCATCTATACACAACAGTTTGATTGATGCAACGGGGGACGCAATGGGGGACACCTTGGCAAGAAAGGCTTGGCAATGACACATAGTTTATATTCAAATTAGGGTTATAATAGGTTTATTTTGTATTAGAATATTATTATTAATATAGTTAAAGGTTACAAAAGAAAAGAAACAAAAGGAAAAGGACAAAAGAAAAGACACAAAAGGAGAGATAAAATGAATCAGATAAAAGAAATAAAACAAAAGAAATAAAACCCTCTGTTATGACTAGTGGATCGCCTAATTAAAGGCTATATAATTATAATAAAAACTATTCTTTAAACATCAATTGAACGTAATAGGATTTTTGAACCCTAACCTTTATGCCAAGGCGTCCCCCATTGCGTCCCCTGTTGCATCAATCAAACTGTTGTGTATAGATGGCCGGAACCATACGGTCATGAGAGATACGGTTATAAGGCATGTAGTATTGTGGTATCCGGTGGTTAGGCCCTCAGCCGTGGGTTGTTGTTCTCACATCCGATGCTAGTAGGCATAGGATATCGCTTTCATGGTTTGTTGATGTTTTTTGCTATAGGGTATGAGGTATCGGGTATTTGGTTCCATCGTTTTTTCCACCCTCTGCGCCACTAGGCGTACGGGAGTTGGCGCACTAGCAGGGAACAGGCTTTAGGAGCACGGAGGGTGAAGGGAGATCAGGATGATTCTAGATTGCTTGTGATCGTTAGAGATCAGGTTTTGTTCACTGTTTGTGTTTCTTTTTGTTGAGTTTCGGCAGTGTTTTATCGTTAGGCGGAGAGATATAGCTCCTGGCCTCTCCTGAGCTAGTGAGAGGGTAGTCATCTAGACGATCGTTCCTTCATCTTCCACTGCTTCTTCTTAGAGTCTTATTGCGATTGCACCTTGGTTCTTTTTCTTCGTGCTTTCCTTTCGGCTTCATCATAATCTACTCCTATCTAGGAGCGAGAACAGTGGCTAAACCAATATTCGCTAGTGAACATGGGAAATCGGACACTAAAGAATTGCTCATCTATGGCAAGAATTACCAAGCATGGGGATCAGAAAAATGGAATATCTAGGGGCTCAGCGAGACACACCCCAAGTCAGATTTGGGAAATATTGGTAAGTATCATGTCGCATTAACTGGCTGGGGCTGGTAACCACCTTTACATTGAAATTGAAATTGAAATAAGAGTTTTATTTCCCCGAATAATCCTTTTCATCTTCAAATTCGGAGAAAAAACGTCTTCACTTTACCCCTTTATGACAAAAGCCAGGCTTATTTTGGACCCCCTCTGACCGCCTTGGATATTTTACTTTAGCCCCTACTCTCTTTCAACGCGCGAGTTCTGGAGGGGTGTTTTCGTACAAGGCAGGGGAATTTTGATCTTGCCAAGAAATGCAGTAGGTATGATACGTTCCCCTCTTGACATCGCAGAGTACTATACAGACACTTCAGTTCCCATAGGGCACCCACCATAGGCAGCAGGCGGCGCATGAGCAAGAAATTCCTTCAACCTACACTTGCTAATTCTTGTTGTCACATTGGGGGTATCAGATTCGGGTGCCGGAAATTGGTTTCATTTTGTAAGCTGCTCTCCGGATGGATGCCAGGAAACTGAAACATAATGAAAAAAAAAAAACTAAGTAGGTCCACGCCAACAGTTACTGCAAAAAGGAAAATTTCTTTGGGCCAGGAAGCTTCTTAAAAAGGAGTTTCCTGGCGGTCCCAGGATAAATAGGCTGCCCGCGCCTAATGGTATCTGGGCCAGACTGACCCTCAGGGCACTTGAAATCGTATCGCAAGATTATGAAAACGAGAATGATCTTCATCTCCTCAGTAGCCAAGAAGCGGCCAGGGCATGCATGCTTTCCATGACCAAACACGAGGTCCCTTGGGGAGGTAGTGGCCCAATTTGTACTGTGAGCAGCAATGCCCTCGGCTTCCAGAGACTTTTTGTACCAGCGGAACCCATCGAATGTCTCAGGGTCTTCAAGGAAATCGGGATCGGAAGAAAACATTGCGGCAGGGGCTGCGACCAGAGTACCCTCCGGCAAATGGGTACCATCGGAAAGAGTAAGGCTCTTTAGAATCTTTCGGTTGAAACCCACTTCGCAAAAGAATTAAGAACTTGACCTAAGAGAAAAGAAAGTGGTGTACTTACGAGGTGGAAGCGTTCCTCTGGCTGATTCTTTGAAAAAGCTATCAGTCTTTCTCATCTTGCGCAGAGCTGCCCTGTCTATCACTCCATTATTTGAGGAAATTACGGCTTCAATCTCATCGCGAATTGGTTGAATGCACTCCTGATGGGCAGCGAGGTCGAGAATCGCGTTGAGAAAGGTAAGAGCTGTCGTATGAATTGATGCTATGGTAACAAGCAGCTGCAGTTCAGCTAAATATTCGACTGTCTTATGTTGCGGCTCAACGAGATCTGTGAGCCATTGAAGCATGTCTTTGGGCTTCTCATAAACAGCTCCGTTCTCTTGCGCAAGTCTCTCCTCTTCAAGTCGTCTTTGAATGACAGGACCTAGGAGGGTCCGCGCATTTTTTCTATGTGAGTTGATTAATTTTACCGGATTAAAAATCCAAGCATAGAGTGGACGAATAAGTTTTGGTATACTCGCGAGCTGATGGGCTGAGAGGGCAATATCTCTTGTGAACATCATTGAGATAGTCAACCAATCCTCATTTCGACATAAAGGAAGGCCGACGAAGACCCTACCATTCGTGCGAGTAACCGTTCTTAAGATCGGGATGTATATTTCCACTGATTTCCATTCTATTACAGTGTATTTATTAGCATCAACTGCGGGAGGTGTAGGATAGGTTTAATAGAAATGCTAACCATCAGTGGCACATTCTGTTAGTTCAGTATCCAGAGCAAATCGTATCTCTTCAATTAATACATCTATCATATTCCCTATTTGAACCCTCATTAGTATTTCTAAATCTAAATATTCATTGTAAAACTGCTTGGAGTCAGAAAGGAAATGTCCGACAGAATCACAGCCCCTTCTTCACAGCTTTGGCCATAATAGCTGGCCGCAAGACATGAGAGCGTTTCAGTGATTCCGCATAGCTGCCCAAATACATTTTCCCAGCGGGTGTCCGTTCAAGGAGTAGATTACCTAGACTTCGGGTGAGTTTGATTCTCGCCGCTTCTGCAAGATAATTGATCTCGTTCGATCGAGCCATACCAGTATACGATCCCATCATACCCTTTATCAACGCACACGATCAGTACTAGTAAACTCACGATTAGCATCTGGAGCAACGGAGTGTCTACTTCGGTAAAAGAATGCTGAAAGGTAGCAGTATCATCTGGCGCACTGGAGAGCTCCTTGACCTGGTCGTATGTAAGGATAACCTTGTCATGGTTGTGGGTTGTAACAACGAAGTTTTTTCCTCGGTACTATTAAGATCACACAGTGTTAATACCTTACTGATTTTAAAATAGACGGTAAGTTAGCAAATAATTGAGCAAAGGGTATGTAATCTAACCTTGTGATAACCGTTCTTCATGATATGGAATGCATCAGAGACAAATTTGTCTCTTGCCTTGACTAGACCAAGATAGCCCGGGGCTTCAATTCCCACAATCGGAAACTTTGTTGAGCTATGAATTGACAATTCCTTCTTCAATACAAGAAAAAATCCCAAGCAAAGTAGCACAAGAGAAGCTGAGCAAAGAGTATAAAAATGAAGTCTCCTGTCTTCAGCGTAATCAACGAGATGCATAAAAATGCTCATGATGTGAGTTATTAATTGGGGGAGAAGAGAAAGAAACGGCTAGATTAGAGAGAGAGGGAGGAAGGTTGAAAATGCTTTTTACTTTTAGAGGCAGAGCACTGGGCAGCTATGTGTACGAATGAGTGGCTACTCTGAATGCAGTGTTTGCTCTTTATGTCCTGAAGTTTGTGAACACAACTGCTATTTCACACGGGCAAAAGATCAGCCGGAGCCTCGGGTTTTGGTGGATGCAATAGAAGTTGTGTTCACAAACGTCAGAGCATTACGAGTACAAGGTTTTGGAGCCCCACCTGCTGCCCCGGGTAGGTCGGAAGACACAGGACCACTATTTATCGTCCTCTGGACCGCTAAATCCAGTGGGAGGCTGGTTCTGGCTAGGAGCATGGCCAAACAGGATTATCTATCACCCCGAACCTTTCTACTTGCATTGTAGGACCTACTCGATTAGTAGCCGTGCGGGGGAGAATGCAACACTTTGTGTCATCTGCCCTTCCCCGCCAACCCATTGTACCCCCTTGGATTAGGGGTGCTACCGGGCGTCTGTTTACGTTAGATCAGGAATTGGGCGATGTGCCTCCGACGAGCAGATCCGGAGAGTCGCACCTCTACTGAAGCTAAGGTTACGAGAAATCACTTGCTAGATAACACCCATTCTTACCAACTTTAATGGCACCACACGACACGAGTTATAGTTCTTGGACAAAACTCATCGTTGGTGAGCCCAAGTACCCCCTGAAACACCCCCACCTCCCAATTAATTAAGATGAACAATATATCAATATTCAGCCTGCAGCTTAGTGATACTGGAAATCTCATTTTCGCAATGAATTCCATCTTTTTGTGCCCGACGCAGGCCAATGGGGCCGCTCATGGAGATCTAAGCGCCAAGCCAGGAGAATTTGTATGGTGACCCATAGAAAAAGATCCAGTACCATGCCTGATTTCAAAATCGCCAATTTGGCATCGTCTGAATTCGCCCAATATTGCACTATTTTCTTCAATATTTAAACCGGCAGCTTGAAACTGACAGAATGACCATTCCACCATGAATTGATCCATTTTCACAAGAGATGGTGGAGTTCCCCTGCTCTAAAAGAGGGTATCTTTGGTGTAAAAAGGGCCACCAACGATGAGTTTTGTCCGGGTGCTGTACTGTACAGTACTGTACAAACAGGTGCCACAAGACCTACCCGTTAATCATTCTCCCCGCATGGCGCCCCTACATTCTAGTACATCAAATAAACCTACAGTAAGGCCCGCCTGCCTCGCCCGCTAAACACCCCGCTAAACACCCCAGACGAAATTATCTCTAGGACTAGACGGGGAACGCCGATTCGTGTACTTCGTCCACGTTCAATATCTAGGGTGGGTGGACTACGTTGTTGCAAACGGGTGGACGTAGTAGGAGAAAAGATAGAGTCTGGGGGTAGATGTAAGAATGGTAAAGAGGCAGTCTGCAGGAATTGGGGATGGAAGAATTGTAAAGTGGTTGTATCATATATAGAGGAGTAGACAGACTAGGCTCAAGGTGCCTATAATGTACGGTAAAGCAACTATGGCTGGAGGCCACAGTATTAAAAGTAATGTACTTTCAATTCTTATTCGCATAGTTTTTCCCACCATATTTTAGGTAGATAGTTTTACCTACAAGATAGAGAAGATAAGGGAAACAAGAACCGAAACGGCAAAGCAGATAGGTTATGCCAATTGTGTTTTCTCTCGTTCTACTAGTATGGTGGCTTGCACTTAAAACGCGCGCCACGCTCTATGATTCGATATTTTGGATCTCATTAACAAGCAGTTGCAATCCTGCTGACTTGTCTAACTAAGCCTATCCTGGGATAATGCCTTGATATCCGGGAGTGTATTTTACCAGTGAATACGGTACGGCATAAGATAGTAAATTTAAGTGCGCATAGAGGAGAGATGTGCCTAGGGATCGGCAAATTGGGGCCCACCTCCTTCAGTATGTGGCATATATATGGGAGGGAACCTGGCCATAAGGTCCGAGTGATAACTCGTGAGTATTTTTTGACAGCCAAAAATCGGGACCACTTCCGAAGGAAGAAATAGCGATTATTCCAGCGACATCCCGGACGAGGACATGCATCAACAAGCCCTGAGTACCAGCACACCCGAATATAAGCACCCGGCATGAGGAACCCGAAATTTTTGGTGGGAATTTTGAATGGGGGGTTAGAAAAGCACTAGTTTTCTGTAATCCATGTTTCCTAGTGGATGTGGCCTAGGGCTGGTGATCACTTAGTTTCTGAGCCCCGGCGCTTACTTGCCAGACTAATCTCTTGTGTTCAGGTGCTCGGGGCAAGGGGGAAGTATTGGGAGCTACGAGAACCCCGCACGGGAGCGGATCAACGGCGGAGTCACGCAAACTCCGAGAGAGGGTGTTAATGGTCATCAGATATTTCCTAAGCATGGATGGCTTGAATTAAAGGCTTAAAGTACCCCCGACTACTGTGGATCCTCATTCCCCAAATAGGGTAATCGCCCCCACACAACAGGCTAGCCCAATACCTTCCACCTAGCCTACATACTGTGCTTGCGCAAGTGCCGGAACGCGAGGGATCGGGGGCGTGTATATCCAATTATCCGCGCTTATCTGGGAGCGAAAGCGGGGGTTGAGCAAATACCCACAAGTGAGAATCGGAGATCGGACACTAGGGGATCACCCATAGCAAGAAGCACCTCAACACAGAGATGAGAAAAATAGACTATGCGAGGGGTCAGCAATTATTGGAAAGTACAGTATCATATTTTCGGTATATCCATACTCAACGCAGGCTTCCTAATGCCGAGAGGCGCCAAGCCTTGGTGAGACCTCACATGCCGGTAGGGTATTGGTACTATATTCCGAGTTGGCCGTAGGAGAAGAATAGGAGGAAGATGTACTACCGGCATACTGGGACCCGAATGCAGCGTGCTAGCAGATTCCAAAATTAATAAGCGGCAAATCAAACCTACTCATGTAACTAAGGAAGATATCAATCTGATCCGATCCAGAATGTTTCAGCAGTGACAGTTGAACCCCCGCTCTCACGACTGCTGGCTGTCAGGAGGAAACAGCGGGGTCTTACTCGCCGAGGAATCCAAGGGTGCACCACCCGATCTCATTGAGAATGATGACTAAGCCCCCGCTAGCATTGGTGGGCGCAATAAATCAAGGTTCAAGAGCTAGCAGCAGGGGTGCTCCTAGCCCGGGAGAGAGCTGCTCCTGTTTGGTTAACAACCATGATAAATCCCTCTCCCATCCATCTCTAGTTACGGGCCTTATCAGGTCATACAACAACCTTTCGCTGAAACGAGAGATGTTAACATCGAAACGGAACTTGGAATTGGCTCAAAGTTTCTCCGGCAGCCGGTAAGGGATGTGTGTCCAAGGGCACGACACCACCCAGAAAATCGACCAAGTCACCACGCCCAAGACGATTCCGGCATATTAGGCATCAACTCACACTACAAGATATCAAGAATGCTAGTTCTCCAAGCTACCTACTTCCCAGATATTGCGCATTCCCCGCCGCCCAAAATCTCCAGCTTTTTCTCGTGTAATGAAGCAATACTCGGTGTCTCTATCCATCATATCATCACAAAAACTTTCATAATATTATATCATACCAGAATAGTATAAAGTTCAGCTAATCATAGAAGATTAAATACTTCCCCCACACCGAGGGGAGGGATCTCGAAATCATGTGCAGTATTGTGTTAGGGGGGGCAGAACGAATATCAAAGCAGATCCGCAGGTTAATAAAGGTTATAGGGCATGTAGTCATAAGGCATACGAGTATGAAAATTGTGCGGGGATTAAGCACAAAGTGATGGATTATCCTTTTCACATCCTATACTGGTAAGCATATGATATGGTCCTTAGCTTTATTTCGTTGATATGATATCATACCATTTGCAATTGTGCACCAAGCATGGGGTGTTCGGTTTGGCTTGTTATTTCTCTCACATTCTCTGCCCTTCGGCGTAGGGTATCATAGTTGGTTTTCTTTGTTTCCCTCTTTATGCTAGCTGACATAGGGCGCCGAGCATGGGATTTTAGTGTTTCTGATCATTCAGGATGATGGGGAATCATTGACTCATAGTGCTTCTGAGAGTCTGTTTTCTTAGATCTAGATGCGTTTCATTTAATTTTGTTAGAAGTTCGTTTAGGTTCCAGAGTTGCAATTTATTCGATAGTTCAGCTCATAACTTTCCCCCATTTAGTACGTTCATTCGATATGACCTCACTCGTACTATTGTGTCCTCTTAGTCATTTCCTTAATACACTCCCAACGAGACCCACACTACTCGTACAAGGTCAACGCCCCAAGGACCGAGCGCTCAATCCTACAGCTAGCGTTCCTCAAGACCCGGCCATCGTAGCATCACGGAGCAAGCTCCGGCTTGTGTTTCTTGGCAGCCACCACCTCTCACTCGTTTAATGTTTTCGGCTGGTGGTTGGCTCGATCACTAGATTATCTATGATAGGACAAGCAAAGCACAAAACCCCCCTCGGCTCTCACACACCCACAGCCCAGCCTCCCCTTCTCACTACCATAGCTTCCACTAACCCGCAAACCCCATAATACCGGCGCTTCGCAGTGAAATCACCCACCAGCCCACTCCCAGGCTTCAAAACGTGCGCCAACGACTTCCCGAGAAAACTCGCCAAGTTCCCGTCTTTCCCCATTTCACACGCAGCCTAGCAGGGCGGAGGGGGAAAAAGAGACAGAAAACTTTGATGAAGAATTCGAGCTTATCTTAAGCCCAGCTCTCGACAAATAATGCCTACAGCACAGTGGTCACGCCATGCGCAAAGTGTAAAGCCACAATCCCGATCTCTTTTGTTCGCCTGTAAGCCAAGTGCTCGATGCTCGATGTTGTTATTTGACATCACGAGTGGTCACTCGGTGACCAATCGAATCTTGAATACCACCGTTTGTGCCCCCTATGTAGGGAGAGGGTTAAACAAAGTTTTGGCCAATGAAAAAGCCTAAGGAGAGGAGATGTCCTCCAGAAGTAGAGTTTCTCTTTAGCCGGGGTTGCGGTAAGATAAGGCAGGGTCGGGGGTGGAGGCGTTGCACAATTGGGGGCCTCAATTATAGTATTATACTGATAGAGGCGATATTTATCCCAAGCACGGGGTATCCCGCGCAGGCAGGTACCACAGGCTTGAGGTAGAGGGGATACATTCCGCGACCAGAGACAGATTGCACTAGTACAAATAATACAGTACCATGCGCGTGCTTCGGAAATCTACGAACCTGCATGTATATGGCTTGGGGTAAAAATAACGTGTATTAGAGAATAGGTTATCCAAAATACAAGTGTTCTATCTCATGCTAGTAGATGCGCTTCCCAAAAAACACTAACATCATCTATGACACTTTGGCCAAGCGCGCTGCTAAAATTCGGATTTTTGTCACCGTATCCAATCGCCCGTCACACATCTGAGAATGTATTTTGACACCATAATATGGGAATTGTGAATTATCACACGATATCGTAGTGAAATTAAATAGCCAACGAATTAGGAGAACAAAAAACCCAAACGCAGCTAAAGAAGGAGAAGGGAGAGAAGAAATAAAAAACAAAAAATATGCCCACCATCTCTTTGAACGCCGACATTGCCCTTAACAACCCAATCATTGCCATATCCTGTCTAAAACATCCCACCCCATCTGCCTGTCCTGACACTCCCTTCTCCTACAAGTGGTGCTTTCTTGCTTTTCTCCAAGGCCATCAAGCTTTCCATCTTTTCAAGGGCTAACTCAAGGAGTTCCTTCCGTTGTTGGAGCTCAATATGCTTTCGGATCCTAGGGTCCTCTTTAGCAAACGATTCGACCTGCTGTTGTGAGAGATGGCGGCCAAGGCGGTTATCGAGCTCTCTCGGAAACTAGGATCCATCAGACCGAGACTAGTAGATTTCGGGATTTCATCTTACGTTATAATAAAACTCAGAGAGCAACTCTACATTTAAAAACAGAACCGCAGTAGATGTAAGTTTCTCCGCAACAACATCCAGGAAAATTTCAGGACAATGGTATTTATTCGCCGACGTTGCGCATTGCTTGCTCTTGAGAGCATACAAGCGCATCTTAAGTATCTCAGCCCTGTCTCTTAGGAAGACGCCTTCCCTTCCTGTACCACAAATTAATCGCTAAGCGGGGTTGCTAACGTCATGGAGCATACCTTTTTGTAACAAGGGCTGACTAAAACCAAATGCCTCTGTTCCCTCCTTCATATCCGCACGCTCTCCTTGCCGAAGCTTATCGACAAATGACATAA
>Ga0307509_10001426_pt1 | contig 40339 bp, 40 predicted proteins | sample 10_EM_MG_FD_202245 | JGI IMG/M metagenome (GOLD analysis project Ga0307509, IMG submission 202245) | Populus trichocarpa ectomycorrhiza microbial communities from riparian zone in the Pacific Northwest, United States - 10_EM | ecosystem: Host-associated > Plants > Roots > Unclassified | place...
GTGCCCGAAGGTCTCCCCTCATATATCCTGCGAACAGGATCCGGTCGGACAGACGGCCGCGACGTATACGGTGTTATAAGATGTGTTCCATTGATAGTGGTCTTTGGTGTTGGGACGCAACTACCCAGGCGGCCAGTGATGACGCGCCGTCCCAACGCCGGGGCTGGAGGGGCGTGTTATCTTTTTCCTTCGAAGTTCGTGTGCGTCAAGGTAGGGTAACTTTGCCCTGTAAATCCTTACGGGGAGTCCGTACGCCTAACAGGTACATTGAAATCGACAACTGGATACATCTTGCTTATGGGATCCCAGTTATTCAATGGCATTCAAAGAGACAGTTTATTACGGCGACCAGCACAGCAGATACAGAGTTTATTGCATCCGCAACGGCGATTCAGGAACTCATCTCGTTCCGTCATCTTGTATCAGAAATAACTACATCTACGTTGGAATTGAGCACGCTCTACAACGACAATCAGGCATCTTTATCTGCATTTACGGATACGGCATACAAACCTCACTCCAAGCATGTTGGTGTTCGCGTTTGTCAGATTCGGGAGATTATTGAGGATGGGAAAGAGGTTGTCATGGATTACCGTAGCACGGAGAGGATGGTAGCGGATGGGCCCACTAAGCCTTTGGCGGTAGTTAAACATGTCGTCTTTGTTAAAATGTGCGGTTTGTCTTGCTCCCGATGGGATGTTGTGTGTGTTTACGGGCAATGTTTGAAATTTTTTAAGCATAGCTTAGTGTTTAGCGGCTTCATGGGATAGCGCCCGTAAGGGGAGTGTTAGATATTAGGGTAGCAGTAGGTACGGGTAGCTATCCTCATATGTGTTGGGGTTGAGCAGTAGGGTTAGTAGAACCGGTTGTTGGCTCTTGGCGGTCATGTATCTCTATATATACCTTCGGTCATAGATAGGAAATACACTAAGTGATTCTTCCACCACCACCACGTTCCTACAAGGATCCGGGTGGGGGTGGCTGAGAAGCAGTTTGTAGTCCATCTCTAGACTTTATACCAAAATGTATTGAGGCGGGCCATAGCGCCTACGCTAGGTGAGAAGAGGTCAGCCCCAGACAGTAGGATGGGGGCTACCAAGAACGTTGCGAGCCTGTGGCACAGGTATGGGGCTAGGCCTATCCCGGGAGCGCTAAGGCGTCTGATGAGGGTGAAGGCCCCCTGGGCGAGGGCTAGTTGGTGCGAAAAGTGGGCCGAGGAGTCAAGAGCACGAGTGAACCAGTACCCCAGCCACATAAGCGAGACGCAGGGCCGGAACAGCTCTCCTTTGATCTGAATAGGGGAGAGGCACTGCCTATCTCTTGGTCGTTTCTTTTTCCTTTTTTTTTTTTGAATCATGAGTTATTTGTTTCTAGGTACAACATCAGCAAAAAAAGAAGGTTACACCCGGACATGCCCTGTGCTCCCTGTGCGTCTGGTGGCCCAGGCGCATAGAACGTAAACTCGCATCCTGGGTGTGTGGTCTTTTATTGGGTGGTTGGGGACAGGGGTCCATGCCGCCCGGACACACCAGACGCAACCAAGGACTCAGAAGCCACCGGACACAGAAAGGTTCTCCGGACGCAGAATGGTTCTCCCGACGCAGAAAGGTTCTCCGGACGCAGAATGGTTCTCCGGATGCAACCCCATAGGATCGTAGAATAGTGAAAGTACTCAAGTGGTACTGGCTATTATGGATACCTCCTAAGTCAACTACTCTACCTTCGATGACTTTGAATCACTTAGGGAAAACTGTGGAGAATATCCAAATTGTCCGGAAAGATCCATCTACTAGTTGTATTACTCATGTTTACTTATTTGAGTCATATAGGTACTAAAACAGGAATAGATTGATGAAAGCTAGTCTAGAAAACAGTAGTCCTCGGTAGCTAACAATTTGAAAGTACGTGCCCGGAGAACTAAAGTACAAAGGTATGGATAACCCTTACACCAGCGGTCGGACTGTGTCCGGACAGAGTGGGTTGGATTCCGCTCGGCGACGAGAATTGAATGGTATAGCTCTCGAAGCGTCCACATACCTATAGAGGTCAGCAGAGTGCGAAAGGCAGATACCTCAGTGGGCAGATGTCTGCCAGAGTGAGGAAGGGTCTCATTGGAGTCCGCTCGCCGAGAGGAATCGAATGGTATAGGTCTCGAAGCGTCCGCATGCCTGTAGCACCCAGTAGCCAACAATTTGAAGATACTTACCCGCGGAACATAAGTACAAAAGTATGCATAGCCATTCAGCCAGTGGTCGGACAGCATCGGGACAGTGTGCGTTGGAATCCGGCAGTCAAGAAGAATCAAATGGTATAGGTTTCGCAGCGTCCGAATGGCTATAGAGGTCAGCAGGATGTAAAAGGCAGATATCACAGGGGGCAGATGTCCGGAAGAGTCGGGAAGGGCCTCATTGGAGTCTGCGCGCCAAGGGGGATCAAATGGTATAGGTCTCGAAGCGTCCGCATGCCTGTAGCACTCAGTAGCCAACAATTTGAAAGTACTTGCCCGGGGAACTCAAGTACAAATGTTTGGATAGCTCTACAACCACCGGTCGGACAGCATCGGGACAGGGTTCGTTGGAATCCGCCGGTCGAGGGGAATTGAATGGTATAGGTTTCGAAGCGTCTGCATGGCGATAGCGGTCAGCAGGATGAAAAAGGTTGATATCATAGCGGGCAGATGTCCGGCAGAGTCGGGGGGGTCTCATTGGAGTCCGCTCGCGGAGGGAAATCGAATGGTATAGGTCTTGAAGTGTCCTCATGCCTGTAGCACCCTGTAGCCAACAATTTGAAGATACTTGCCCGGGGATCTGAAGTACAAAAGAATGGATAACCCTGCATCTAGTGGTCGGACAGCGTCGGGACAGGGTGCGTTGGAATCCGCCGGTTGAGGTAAATCGAAAGGTATAGGTCTCGAAGCGTCCGCATGGCTATAGAGGTCAGCAGGAAGGAAAAGGCAGATATCTCTGCAGGGAGATGTGTGCCAGAGTCGGGAAGGGTCTCATTGGAGTCCGCTCGTCGAGGGGAATTGAATGGTGTAGGTCTCGAAATGTCCAGATATCTGTAGCACTCAGTAGCCAACAATTTGAAAGTACTTGCCCGGTGAACTCAAGTACAAAAGCATGGATAACCCTGCAACCAGTTGTCAGACAGCGTCAGGACAGGGTGCGTTGGAATCCGCAGGTAGAGGGGAATCGAATGGTTTAGGCCTCAAAGAGTCCGCATGGCTGTAGAGGTCCGCAGGGAGAATCAGGGGGATACCTCAGCGGGCAGATGGCCACCCGAGTCGGGAAGGGTCTCATTGAAGTCCGCTCGCCGAGGGGAATCAAATGGTATAGGCCCTGAAGCGTCCGCATGCCTGTAGCACACAGTGGCCAACAATTTGAAGGCACTTACTCGGAGAACTAAAGTACCAAAGTATGGATACCCATTCAACCAGTGGTCGGACAGCGTCGGGACAGGTTGCGTTGGAATCCACAGGTAGAAGGGAATGGAATGGTGTAGGTTTCGAAGAGTCCGCATGGCTATAGTGGTCAGCAGGCCGACAAAGGCAAATACCTCACCGGGCACTAGCAGATGTCTGCTAGAGTCAGGAAGGGCCTCATTGGAATCCACTCACTTAGCGGTCATGAATAGTGGCAACCTGGATGGAAGAGCATGCCCCTCTCCCAAGGTTGATATTATTTAATAGTTCCTCTGATTCAATCATGAAGCCTGATGCAATGTGTGAAAGAACTCATAAGGCTTTTGCGAGCCTTGTTAGTGGTGATTAAATAAGGGGTATGTTTTGGGTCGTGACTGGGACAATAGATGGTTAGTCATCCTATGTGAAGCTCCTTTTTCGCCTGAACAGCCTTTGTCTGGTAATGAAGTAGTCAGTTGTAAGTAGAGGCGATCAGGGGCAGGGAGAGATCTCCAATGCAAACCCCCACTGGTCGCTTACCATGGTGTTCGTCGGGAGATTTGCATGTGCAATGGCCCATCCGGGTGCACTGGGCGGACAGGATGCGGGTTGTATTGGACCCAACGGACTAGGATGCAACCATTCTGCTGGGGCCCTCTGAGGGTGAGCTGGGCGGACAGGATACTCCAGGCGGATTTCCTGCGTCCCGATGCAATGCCTATCCGTCTGGAGCAAACGCTTTTTTTGCTGATGAAAAAGCCTTATGCAGCGCTAGCTATGAAGAGAAAAAAACCTAGAAATGCAAACCCACCGCCTGCTTCACCTCTTGATGGGAAAAATCAAACACCCCGAGTCCATAGGAAATGTCTCCCCGCCTACCGCCTCAGATAATATACCCCAGACACGTAAGGAAACAATACATAGAAACGTACAGGTAGAAAGACCCAAACCCTTCTACAGGCTCCCCTAAACAAAAGAAACGACGGCTGCTCTAAGGCCGTTTCGAGGCCTGATTGGAGGATTGGTGATCGGCGACAGGAGAAAACATGGAAATGATGAGCCCACTATACCCACTCGCGCGGTTCGTGCACGTCATTACATCGATCCAGGGCATTGGACAATAGCCACGGAGGCAGTGCTATACCATCACTAGGCGTAACGGAGGAAGGGTCAACCGATCAGAGGAGGAGCAGTAGGGTGCCAGCCGGAGAGTAGCAGTAGGGTACCAGCCGGTGGTAGCAGTAGGGTGCCAGCCGGTGGAGAGCAGTTGGGTGCCAGCCTGGGAGGGGTTTAGCAGTCAGGTGCCAGCTCACCGGGCAGTACGGTGCCAGCGGACAGAACCGCGAGGTGGATGGAGGAAGGATCGCCAGCGGGCTGGCCACAACCGTCAAACGGGCCATGGCAAGGGCTTTTGGGAAGATGACGAAACCGAGCAAGACCGTGACGTTACTAACCGAGGCTTTCGCCAAGTGCAGTACAAGCCCGGCAAGCCGAGGCCTACTTCGACCGAGTGTCCGACACCGTAACACCGACCGTGAGCGAACCGAGAAGCTTTCCCACCATGCAAAATGCTAAGCGAGGTGCAAAGCAAGTGCGCAGTAAGTGGGAGAACCAAACATCATGAGCGGGAGTCAACGACGAACAGGAACGAGAACCCCAAGGAGGGGAGGCCGCGGCCCCAGAGGAGGGGGAAAGATGGCTTAACATCAACTCCTAGGCAGTAGCGATCTTGAGAGAAGAGAGATATGTGGGCGGAAGTGACGATGATTTCCCGTGGGGTTGAGATTTCAATGGCCGGAGGTGGAGGAGAGATGGTTCGTGGCCTATCTCTTCGTCGCTTTCTTTTTTTCTTCTTGTTTTTTGTAATGATACGTTATTTGTTTCTAGGTACAAAAAGCCTTATGCAGCACTAGTTATGAAGAGAAAAAAACCTATTAATGCAAACCCACCACCCGCTTAACCTCTTCATGGGAAAAATCAAATACCCTGAGTCCATAGGAAAAGCTTCACCCCCCTAGCGCCCAAGATAAAATACCCCAGACACGTAAGGAAACAATACATAGAAACGTACTGGTAGAAAGACCCAAACCCTTCCGCGGGCTACCCTAAACAAAAGAACCGACGGGTACTCTAAGGCCCTTTCAGGGCCTGATTGGAGGATTGGTGGTCGGCGACAGGAGAAAACATGGAAACCATGGGCCTAGAATAGCGACTCGCGCGGTCGTGCGGGTCACTACAGCGATGCAAGGCAGTGGACAATAGCCACGAAGGCAGTGCAAGACCACGACTAGGTGTAACTGAGAAAGGGTCGACCGATCGGAGGAGGAGCAGTAGCTTGCCAGCTAGCGTGTAGCAGTAGGGTGCCAGCCGGTGAGTAGCAGTAGGCTGCGAGCCAGAGGGTAGCAGTAGGGCGCGCCGGGTGAGGAGTTTTAGCAGTAAGGTGCCAGCTTTAGGGGCAGTACATTGCCAGCGGAGGGAACTGGAAGGGGGGTAGAGGAACCATCATGAGCGGGGTAGCCACAACCGACTAAGGGGCCATAGCAAGGGCATTTGGGGCGACAGCGAAACCGAGCGGGACCGTGATGTTACTAACCCAAGCTTTCCCCCTCATAGGTACAAGCCCAGCAGAACCGCAGCCTTACTTTGACCGAGAGTCCGGACGCCATATCGCCGACCGTGAACGAAGCGAGTAGCTTCCCGACTGTGCAAAATGCTAAGCGAGATGCAAAGCAAGTGCGGCGTAAGAGGGAGAACCGAACTTCATGAGCGGGTGTCAACGATGAACAGGAACGAGAACCCTAAGGAGGGGAGGCAGGCGTGCCCCAGGAGAGGAGGGAAGATGGCTTAATGTCAACCCCTAGGCAGTAGCCATCATGGGGGAAGAGAGGTGGGGGGGGGAAGTGACAATGATTTCCCGTGGTGTTGAGATTTCAATCACCGGAGGTGGAGGAGATATGGATCGCCGGAGGTGGAGGAGAGATGACGGACCTGGAGGAGAGATGGGTGGCCTATCTCTTGGTCGTTCTTTTTTTTTCTCTTTTTTTTTTGTAATCATGCTTACTTGTTTTAGGTACAAAAAGCCTTTTGCAGCGCTAACTATGCAGAGAAAAAAGCCTATAAACCCAATAACAACCGCCCGCTTCACCTCATCATAGGAAAAATCAAACCCCCTGAGACCATAGAAGAAACTTCTCCGCCAGGCACCTAAGACTCGCACCTCAGACATGTAGGGAAACAACTCATAGAAACGTACAGGAGAGAGACCCAAACCCTTCAGCAGGCCCCCTGGTAACACTAGGAGAAGAATCAAGGAAATGACAAGATGTAACTACTATTGCCAATATGCCTAACGAAAAGGCCACGCGGCTAGTTGCCGGAATGGGCAGGCAGGTTCACGGTCGGGACTGACCGGAAGATGGCGACCCGTCGGCGTTTAGGAGAGACCCAGGAGGCAGTGCAATTCCATCATCAACCATAACCTAAGCCAGGTTTTCGACCGTAGAGTAAATCGCAGGAGGGACAGAGGTAGGTGGGCGAGCCGAGCGACCAGGCAGAGGGGATGCCAGCCAACGATGATGACCAGTAGGGTGCCAGCCGGAGAGTAGAAGTAGGCTGCCAGCCGGTGAGGAGCAGTAGGATGCCAGCCAGAGAGCGGAAGGAAAGGCGGCAGTAACGATGCCAGGCAACAGCACCGGCAGGTGGATAGAGGAAGGATCGCGTGGAAGCTCGCCACAGCCGACAAACGGGCCATAACCCAGGCTTTTGGACGATGACGAACCTAGCGAGACCGAGGTGTTACTAACCGAAGCTTTCCCCATCCGGGGAACAAGCCCCGCCAGCCGAGGCCTACTTCGACCCAGAGTCCGACACCGTAACGTCGACCGTAAACGAAGCAAGACACTTTCCGACAGTGCAAAACTCTAAGCGAGGTGCAAAGAGAGTGCGGGGTCAGGAGGAGAACCGAACTTCATGAGCCCGTGTCAGAGATGAACAGGAACGCGAACCCCAGGGAGGGGGAGCTCCAGGCCCCAGAGGAGAAGGAGAGATCGCTTAACCTCCACTCCTAGGCTGTAGCCATCGTAGGAGAAGAGAGGTGGGTGGGGGAAAGTGACGATGTTTCCCGTGGTATTGAGATTTCAATCGCCGGAGGTGGAGGAGAGATGGTTCGTGCCTATCTCTGTGTCGGTTTTTTTTTTCTTTTTTTTTTCTTTTTTCTTTTTTTTTACTTTCTCTTTCTTTTTTTTTTTTCTTTTTTCATATCATGTATTCATTGTTAAGGTACAAGAACTCGCATGCATCGTGAGATATGGCGTAAAGAAAACCTTAATTCCAACAACCGCCCGCTTTACCTCTTCATGGGAAAAATCAAACACCCCGAATCCATAGGAAAAATCCCCCTCGCCTAGCACCTAAGACAATAATACCTCAAACACGTAAGGAAATAATTCATAGAGACGTACAGAAGAGAGACCCAAACCCTTCAGCAGGCTCCCCTGAAACAAAAGAAAGGATTGGCTCGTGAAGGCCCGATAGGGCCCGGGGGGGAGGATGTGTGATCGCCGTTACGAGAGAAAACCACTGGACTTGTGGGCCGACATTGTAACCATAAACGTACGGTCGCGCTGGTAATTACATCGATCCACGGCATTAGACACAAGGCAGGGAGATAGTGCAATACCACGACTGGGTGTAACCGAGCAGTGGCCGAACGATCGGGGAGGATGAGGAGGCAGTAAGGGGCCAGCTGCTGTAGCAGTAACTGTGCAAGTGCACAGAACGGGGAGGTGGGAGAAGGAAGGATCGTGAACAGGCTAGCCACAACCGACAAACGGGCCATAGCAAGGGCTTTTGGGACGACGACAAAACTGAGGCGAGACCGAGATGTTACTAACCGAGGCTTTCCCCATCAGAGGTACAAGCCCAGCAAGCCGAGGCCTACTTCGACCGAGAGTCCGAGACCGTAACGCCGACCGTGAATGAAGCGAGAAGCTTTCCAACCGCCCAAAATGCTAAGCGAGGTGCAAAGCAAGTGCGGAGTAAGGGGGAGAACTGAATATCATGAGCAAGTCAACGACGAACGCGAACGAGAACCCCAAGGAGGGGAGGCCGACAGGCCTCACGAGAGGAGGGAAGGTGGCTTAACGGCAACCCCTAGGCAGTAGCCATCGTGGGAGAAGAGAGGTGGGTGTGACAAGGTGACAATGATTTCTCGTGGTGTTGAGATTTCAATCGCAGGAGGTGGAGGAGAGATAGTTCGTGCCTATCTCTTGGTCATTTTTTTTTTTTTTTTTTTTTTTGTAATCAAATCTTATTATGTTTAAAGGTACAAAAGACTCATGCAGCGCTAGCTATGGAGATAAAAAACCTATAAGCAAACGTCCTCCCGCCCGCTTCACCTCGTCATAGGAAAAATCAAACCCCCCGAGACCATAGAAGAAACTTCCCCCGCCTAGCACCTAAGACTCGCACCTCAGACACGTAGGGAAACAACTCATAGAAACGTACAGGAGAGAGACCCAAACCCTTCAGCAGGCCCCCTGGTAACACTAAGAAAAGAATCAAGGAAACGCCTAGATACAACTACTATTGCCAATATGCCTAACCAAATGGCCCCGCGGCTAGTCGCCGGAAGGGGCAGGCCGGTTCACGGTCGGGACTGACCGGAGGATGGCGACGCGTCGGCGTTTGGGAGAGACCAAGGAGGCAGTGCAATACCATGATCAACCGTAACCTAAGCGAGGTTTGCGACCGTAGAGTAAATCGCGGGAAGGAGAGAGGTGGGTAGGCGAGCGGGGCCACCGGGCAGAGGGGATGCCAGCCGACGACGATTAGCAGTAGGGTGCCAGCCGGTGAGTAGCAGTAGGGTGCCAGCCGGTGAGTAGCAGTAGGGTGCCAGCCGGTGATGAGCAGTAGGGTGCCAGCCAGGGAGAGGATGGTAGCAGTACGGTGCAAGCGGACAGAACCGGGAGGAGGAGAGAGGAAGGATTGCGAACAAGCTAGCCGCAGCCGACAAACGGGCCATAGCAAGGGCTTTTGGAACGACGACGAAGCCGAGCGAGACCGTGATGTTACTAACCGAGGCTTTCCCCACCAGAGGTACAAGCCCAGCAAGCCGAAGCCTACTTCGACCGAGAGTCCGGCACCGTGACGCCGACCGTGAACGAAGCGAGAAGCTTTCCGACCGTGCAAAATGCTAAGCGAGGTGCAAAGCAAGTGCGGGGTAAGGGGGAGAACCGAACTTCATGAGCGGGTGTCAACGAAGAACAGGAACAAGAACCCCAAGGAGGGGAGGCATGCGTGCCCCAGGAGAGGAGGGTAGATGGCTTAACGTCAACCCCTAGGCAGTAGCCATCGTGGGGGAAGAGAGGTGGGTGGGGGAAAGTGACGATGATTTCTCGTGGTGTTGAGATTTCAATCGCCGGAGGTGGAGGAGAGATGGTTCGTGGCCTATCTCTTGGTCAGAACCAAGCCCCTTCTATAGGCATCTTCCCTCAACCCTAACCCTGGTGACTCAACACCTCGCGTAACCTAACCTCTATGACTCATAGTGAGTTACAGCGTGAAATCCAGCCACTGACTTGTATGAGTCAACTGCACAACATCTTTTACCCAATCACAACTCTTAAACCAAGTCATGTGCTCAAATGAGTCACATGCGTGAAACCCATGACTCATAATCTGAGTCATGTGCCAAAGTCATTAAATCATATGATCTCACAATCGTGAGTCATGAAACAATCAACCAATCATAATATAGCAATAACTCGCAAGTGCGTAGTCATATAAGAACTATGAGTCCAGCGACGTCATAGTGTGGAATCCAACATACCTTATGACTAATAAGTATTAGTCATGTGAAATCTGCCTTCCTTAGTCACGATTTGTGATATGTAAGGTGAAATTCTCTTTACTAACTTGTATGCTCTATATACTTAATCAGACCATATCAATTCAGTTTCCTTTCTTCTGAATCGACGTACCTACTTAACTGTGAATTACTGATAAGGCAATTTTTGCTATAATACATCATCCTAAAAGTAGAGATATTATGAGTGGACTTGAAAAACCTAAAAATTAATTGAAGAAATAAATTGCAATATGAAATAAGTAAGAACACTTCACAAGTATTCTAAATTTAATAAGAAAATATTAACTGCAATATAAAAGCTGAATCCGACGCTATTAGTCAATAATGAAACAAATAAGAGTCTGTTAAAGGTTCTCAAACTGCTCAGGCTCTTGGACCTAATCTGCTAAACAGGAACACTTCACAAGTTCAACATACAAAATCACATTTTGTCCTACTTTACTGTTAACAGTAGCTCATAGTTTGTGCAATTATTATTGTGATTTCCTTGAATTTACACTCTGTACATAGACTCAATTTTTTATATATCCGGTTGCAAGTATGATAGTATTTATTTTTGTTCTTGCCATCAAAAGATATCACTAGCCCAACCATTATTGCCCTGACTCTCAATGTGCCAAGCCCCCCCTCTCCATTTTTCTTTATTTCCCGCTTCACGCTGCTCTCAATGTGCTACAATTATCTGACATTCTACTGTGCTTAAAAGAATGACTGAACTCATGGCCACCATCCTTTCGCTCTTACCCCTCTCTTCCTCCCTCCTTCCCCTGGCCTGGCCCTCTCCTATCCAGCCTCCCCCCCTACATTTATCATATAGTTCCGACTGTCTTTAATGTTCACCAAGTCTAATAAAACGGGGATGCAGGCTTGGCATCAAATTTCAGTACAACATCTGAGAATTCACTATTGTAGAGTTTATGTTTTACATTTTCTCATTAAATAATATGATAACAATGTAATATATGATAATAATATACATGTCTGAATACACACTCTCTGCTTCCAACCAACCACAATTCTAATAACCTCTATCAGTCTTCAATTGCTACCAGTATGAATTTACTACCAGAAAGAGCATCCCAGCCGCCCTGGAAGAAGCCTAATCCCAAGGCAGCTGCAAATAATATCCCAAACCGAGTACCCTACGGACTTGTGCTCGCCATAAGCATATCAAGTAGGCAACACTACTTGCCCAAGGTACTGTACAAGCTTTGCATTCATCCTCCCAAAGTAGTCAATCTAAACCATTAGGCTAAGTGGCTGGAGTTATCCCTTTACTAGTGTGACTCCCGGGAAGCCAAACCCTGGATAAGAGTAGTACTCTAGGATCTCAAAAGTTGCAGGAAATAAAAGATTGAATATGGAAGCAGGGTCTTGCTTCTTATAACTATTTCACTTTATATTCCAGTATTCGGTAACTGTGATTCAAATGTCTAATATAAAAACTTTGTTGTTAAGAATCCTAAGCCCAAAATTTCCGTAATTAAAGAGCACACCCTAACTCCTCCTGTCTTAAGAGCTGAAGAAACTACAACTGGCAGTATACCAAAGTTATCCCTGGTCGACCATTGGCCTAGGCAATTAGACAAGAGTTCTAGGACTATTGCCTCTGAAGAATGACTTTCAATCTTGCAATCTGCCACACATGATGTGAATAGAGTCCTTTTTCCTTGTACAAAGCCATGCCCACTGGCTGGCCCAATTCTCTGTCAGTATCAGCATGTCTTCAGCTTTGTCTAACTCAAGGTGTATCAAGAAAGGCAGGCTGTAATGAGACTAGGATTACATCTGTTAAGAACACAGGTGTTTCTTGTAAAACAAGTAGCAGATGACGATCTTTTAAGCAAGCAGCTACAAAGACGTATACTACGTGATGAGGTTACATGAGTCTAGCAACAAAACATTATCGAAACAAGTCAGGCGCAACACCAGAAGATGTTGTGTATGTTAGATGATAAGAGTACCCTGTTGGCTGTAAGGGAATACATTGCACAAGGTGAACAAAGTAAGTGGTATCACAGAACAAGCAGGATTGTTTCCTTAACTGGAGTTAGGCTAAGGCTATTTGGGATGGGAAATAGAGATATTGAATCCTATCCGATGGCTGTTGTAATCAGTTAGCACTAGAAGAAGGCCAATAATCTGCCAGCAGAGCCAACGAGCAGCTGATTAATTCACAATATTCGAAAAACAATCAGGAGTCAGACGGGTCGGGTCGTAGATGGCTTGTCAAGCTTGGTTGCAAGTGAAGAGAGGTCTGTAGGGCTGCATTCAATGATGGCTAGGAAAGGGAGGATATGTGGAAGTACAGGTATGAAGTATTTCTTTCCAAGATGAGAGAATTGGGGCCCCAGCTGGTCAAATAGAATGAGGACTTTTACCATTTACCAAAGCCACAGCTTCTCTGAAGTGAACTACAGCATGTTGTTATAGTTACCTATAATGAGTGAACATATAATGCTAATAATGGAGGCATTTCATGTGGGTTCATGCATCTTATAGCCCTTTCTGTAAGAAGGAAAAGGGACAGAGAGCACATGTATCAGACTTTCTAACCCCTATTGGTTGATTGAGCAGTGGAAATGCATGTGTCTCATGGCTAACCAGATGTAGGGTGTAAGTTGAGGTTCCACAAAGGCTCACATGAAGCACGGAAGGCAGGCAGCCACCAGGCCTTGTCCAAGCGGAAGAGATAGGTAAGTAGGTAGTAAAATTAGAATTCTAGTAAATACAAAAGACGTTGCGTGGAGGAGCAAACAAAGAAAGGCGGAGTTCTCCTCTTATACCTTTTTGACCTTCACAGTCCGGCCACCCAACCCACACACAAACTAGGGTCTCAACCCCACCTCCATACAAGACTAGCATCTCTCCTCTCACAATCATATCAATACATGCCCTATGACCTTTCCTCCACTCTATTCGCTCTTTTTTGACTTATTAACATATATGTTATCTATATCTGTGAAAATGTGAGATCCTGAAGTGTGAAGGCGACATTTGCTGGAATGGGGCAAAGATCTTGGAACAGATCAATGAGAAGGTCATCCTGCAGTTTGCCAGGGATTTTCCAGGCTGTCAGGCACTATTCATGTTTGCAATACGAAAAACCATTGCAAGTTCGCTCCTAATGCATTGAGAGTATCTAAGATGAATATAGCGGATGGAGGAAAGAATACACTGCCTATGTGAACAACCTTGGTGCCGGATGAAGACTGCCCTGATAGAGGTTGCAACCAGACAATGGTACTAGTAGATACAGGTATATCAAAAGGACTTTGAACTGTTCTTGTAGAACGTGGACTATGGCCAACAACTGGGTCTTGCTTCTTAACACAATGCTGCATCAAAACCACCTTTGGAAAATCAAAGCTCAATCCCCTTTGCTTAAAAGGTTGTTTCTCGTGTGCTAATGGACTCTTAGGTTTGGAGCCGGACTTTGCTGCTCAAAAGGGAGAGATTCAGGAAACAATTGAAGCAGCTGGTCACCTGGTGTTGTTTTATCCCCTTTTTCACTGCGAGCTCAACTTTATCCAGTACTACTGGGATGCCACTAAACACTTTACTCATCAGAATTGTGGATTTGATTTTCCCTCTCTGAAAAGGTTGGTCCCCAGGCATTGGCACAGGTTCCAAATACTTTGATTTTAAAATTCTTCAAAAGAATACAACAAATAATGGCTGCCTATGAAACTGGAGAAATCTATGCGTCGAACACATATAAACATCTTGTATCCTCTAAATTCAATCTTACAGCAAAGTCCATTCTAACTCTACCTAGTCTGTTCTTTTGCTAATGTTCTTCTTCCTGTATTATTAATTAAATTACATCTTCCACTTTGCTTCTCTTATTTCATACTATCACTCCCTAATAATATGATATGTCAGCAATATTTTACAATAATATTATGATAACTGAATATCTTCTGTATGACAAAAGACCAAAAAACACCCTAAATCCTGCACAAGGGACATTTTGACCTAATATTTTCTGCCAAGCCTACGTCCCCGTTTCATTAGACTTGGTGAACGTTATAGACGGCCGGAACCATAGCCAATACATGTCGATCTTCTGTATCTGTCCCTCCTCGCAAACCGTGTTTACTCGCCCTGATAGCCTCATGTGATTAGATAATTTGGTAGCGGAATTTGGGGAAGGACGAGGAACGGGGGGCTAGTTTTCAGTGATGGGGTTGGCATCACATACAGCCCGAAGTATAATACTGTGATATGTTCTCACTCGCGCTCTAGAGCCCAGACGCTCTAATAATGGTTTTTTCGTATCTTCCATTTTTTTGCTACCGACTCTCATGAGAAAGTCTAACCCTCCAGTAGATTCTCACAAACTCACACTCGAATACTGTGGCTTATTGGCCCCTTGTTCGTGGTATTGCCGTTATATTTCCGAGCACCAAATTTCCTCCATCGAGGGAATCACTATCATGGTTGCCAACGCCTATGGTTCTCATTAGTCTAATCCCCACCGAATTTTTGTGGTCTCGGAATTTTCCGAATTCCCATTGCATGGCGTCATACCTACCAATATGGGTAAGAATCGATGAACAAACCTACCCACGTTGTCGGCGGCAACAGAAATGGTAGCGGTTTTCCTGCGGCTCTCCATGCTGATCACCGAAATTTTCTCCTCGAGATTAATTTACTCGCTACCTCCAGCATCACCAACAAAACAAATATGCCCCCAAGCACAATCGCGGAAAAAAAGGAGCGACTGTATGATTCCTGTCCTCTCCCTTTTCGAATAACCAAGCTAACCCACCCACAGGCCGGTCCTGATAGAAAAGCCCATCCCACTAGAATTCGACATGGGCAATCTCTGCGCGTTCGACACAAACCCACTCGACCCCACCACCTACTCTCATTCTCTCGAGGAGTGCCTCAACGACGCCGCTAGGGACTGCGCTCAGGCTTTGATCAATCAAGTGCTCACCACGCTTCCCATGAAGAGTGCTTCAGACGGGGTTTACGCTGAGTTGCCGGATCCTGTGACCCCATTGCCGAGAGAGAAGCCATTGCCCAAGGCTAAGGAGCCTACGAAATGGTTTGTTCACTATTTTTTCCTCTTTCCCCCTCTTCATTCGTCCCGAGGGGAGGGGCGTCGTGGCAATCGTGCTGACATAGGATCAGGGAGCTGTTTGCGAAGAAGAAGGGCATCAAGACAAAGGCTAAAGATGGCAAGCTCGTATATGACGAAGAAAAGGGCGAGTGGATTCCCAAATGGGGTTATAAAGGAAAGAACCATGACGACGAGGATGATTGGATTGTTGAGGTTGATGGGAAGAAAGAGAGGGGAAAGGGCGAGGATAGGAACCCACGGGCTCTCAGTAGAGAAGAGAGAAAGGATCGGATCAAGAAGAACGAGAGGCAGATGAAGAAAAACGAAAAGAGGGCCACGGCAGGAGATAAAAGTCTGGCTATTCGAAGTGGAAGGGTCGGAAAGAGATAAAATCGTTTGAAGCCTTAATGAAAGCTTTCTTACGAAATAATCTGGCGATCAAAGGTTCACTTTTGTGTACAGTATTCGGTATCCAAATTGTATATAGCTACTATAGGTTTTGTTAATGCGTTCCGAATTTCTGGTGTTGGTGTCCTTTTTTTCCATTTCGGCTCGCAAAATGCCATTTACTGTGAGCAAACAACCCTAACCACTTGCGGCGTCGGTAGAGCATCACCACGCGCAAAGAAGCCTAACGCGTCCTCCAGCGCTTGAGGCGATAATCCAAAGGCAACAGCCTTCCCGACCACGACCACCCCCCTTCGTACCTCCCACGACATCAAAAGGAAGAGCGTCAGAGCTCACAGCTCACAATAATGTCCGATCAATCACCCTGCTTCCTGTACAAGGAGACACGTGTGAATCTTGACTGGGATGACTCCTGTGGAAATATACTTAATATCTTCCTTCCAATCCACCATTCCGGACCCACCAGACGAACCTCCTCTCACATTAACATTCTAAAAAAGCCCGAACCCGACAAACCAGATACCTTATTCCAGTACCGACACCTTGCTACGGCGGCCTCTGTATACTACCGACCGATTGAGCGATACCCCAGATGTATCCTATGGAGGGTGCTGGAGGAAGCGCAGGTACTCTCGCTGACATCAGTAGACTTTACCAAACCCCACGATACACGGGGAGAGTTCTCCAGCACATTTAGATTCTACTTCCCGGATACAATCAGGCCCGGATGCGTCGGGTTTGCGGACGCTCCTAGTAAGGATGAGTTGGTAGTGTATGTCATGACCACTGGGAACATTATTTACACCTTGAATTTGTCGGCGGACTTCTTCCTCCGGGGCGCGGTTACTAGGAAGACTTCGAAAGATAGCGATTATTGCAGAACCTTCTTGCCTTCGTCATTCACCCTACATTCACCGCACTATCTGATAGCCATTGATCATGAAACCTTGCTTGTTTCATTGCAGGACGGTGTGCTACTTAAACTTGAGAAGAGTGATGCGCTACCAGAGGGTATGTTGAATTGGATATGGAACTTATTTAATTTTGCGCTCACGGTGGGGTAGATCCTGAGATGTCGGTGTCACGATATATCGAGAAGACCTTTAGTGAGGGTACCTATATGGCTTTTTTCAAAAATAGAATGCCATACTTTAGGCCCGGGACTGTCAAACACGGCCGCGAAAATGTTTCGTTCGCGGCAGTTATATCTTCAGCGGTATATTTCCCGCGGCAGTACGAGGACGGTATGGGGGAGGGGCATCAAGTTGGCCCACTCTTGTTTACCGTATCTGTGGACCATACCTTGAAGACATGGTCATTAGACAAAGGTGTTCTCTTACACGCGATAGACTTGCTCAATGAAACCGCTCCTCCATCGTCTAAAATGAAGGCCCTGCTATCTCCAGCATCGTCTCAGCTATTAACTGTGGTCGACACCTCTTTTCGGGATGGCCACATGTTTTACCTCGTTAGCTTTTCCTCTGCAACAACAGGGAAGTTCAAATTCTGGGGAGCTCAGCAGGGTATCGACGGAGAATATCAAGGACTTGTGGATTTATACCCAGACGAAGAGTTCACGGCGGACCCACCTACACTGAACTCTGTTTGGATGATATCCGAGTTTCGTATCACACCCATACCAGGCGACAACAATGGCCTCCTTAATCTATGGGTTCTATGGAAGAGTAATACAACCTTCCGGGTACAAAATCTACAATTCCACATTCTGAACGTTAAAGAATACTGGAACACCTGGGCAACAGCTATTGCTGACTCCCTACATGGACTTCCTGGAATCCCACCAAGTAATGTCACCTCTGAGGATATCACGGATTATTGGATGGATTGGGTATTCTGCCCTGGGAGATTCAGTGATTCCATCCTTCTCACAGCATTGGATATTCATCGATTGTTCTATTGGGCGACTGCTGGCTCCCCGGTTGACGATCCAGTAGATCCATTACAAAGTAGAGTTGCTAAAGCCATCCCCGGCGCTGTCGAATTGCACAAGACGGAGGATGGGTTGCCGGACTACGAAAGATACAATCATGAACTGAACACACAATGGGTGAGATACGCTCGTTTGTGTACAGAGCTCGACAAGCAACGCTGTGAAGCACTATCCCTTGTAGCAGATCCCCACACAGGCTTCGTATGGACTGTGAACGCGGATGGAATCACCGCGTTACGAGAATGCACCGAATCCGAGATGATGCAGCATAACCACCTCACCTTTGCATTCAACAAGGATATATTCTCACACCGGTCGCCTCGAAAACTTGGGGCCGGATTGGCGAGTACAGAGTTATCTGATGCTATGCTTTTGGTGCAAGCTGCCACCAATTTGAGGAACAGTCTGACTGGAAAACTGTACGAAAATTGTCTGTGGAGGTTACAAAGGGAAGTGTTGGAAGATGGTGTGTTTGCATTCGAGGACCGAATGCTGTCTCTTTATCAGAATTGTTTGGAAGGGGAGATTTCAGATGACGATTGGGACAAATTTGAAGAGACGACAGGGGCAATGAATGATCCACAAACGGCGTTTTACTCTATCTTGTCGAGTTTGTTTCAGGCTGTGGGACGTGCTGGGGCAGCTAAGCTGACGACATTTGGAGGGAAAGTACTCGTGGCTGGGAGTCGTGAGGTCATTCATATCAACCATGATATATTGTTTGGCCTGGTGTTTGTTCTTCTGATGCTCGTCTTTGAGGGGGGCCATCCAAAGATTGATAGCCCCGATTCGCTATATCTGCAGCTCCTGAACTACATGCGGGAGTATGAGGTTCTGAACTGGATGGCACGAACACCACTGTCGATTCCTGACCCTAGGCTTTCGGCAGACGACGAACTTGCAAAAGGATTGGCGGGCCTGAAAGTCACTGGATCAGACCAGGCAGTTGCCTTACAGAAAAGGAAAGGTTCGGTCCTTCAGCTAATGCTTCCCGAGAACTCCGGTCCTCCCCCTCATGGGCCTGGGAGGAGTGGCTCAGTGGCGATATCTGTATGTATACAGCAATATTTAGCTAGCTTGGAACTCACAAATCATGGGAACGGGTTCGCAGATGTTGGCGCTGCTCTCTTGAGCATCAATGCTGCTGGAACTGCGATGGAGTTTCAGAAGTATCTTCCGGCTACAAGTTGGGGATTTTATGTGAGGGCGAGAATACAGCTGAAGGATCGCAGTAAAGATACTGCTGCAGTAACCTTCAAGAGAGCTGCTTATGGGCTAGGTAAGTTTTTCCTCCCCTTTTCTCAGGGCTTCTTGTGTTAATACTTGCTCTCAGCTATAGCCAATCCAGCGTACTTTTCCACGATAAAATCACTCCTGAGCGAAATCGATCTTGAGACTTCTATTGGAAAGGGCCTACCGCAGTATTATCTACATGTTGCGTGTTTGTTTGAGGAGGCAAAAGCACTAGAATACCTCGTCGAGTTCTGTCAATTGGCTTTCACAGCATTAGGAGACGAAGCAAGCACCCTTCCCCTTTCCCTCTCATTTCATCACTAACCCTGCATAGAACGACTCTACAATAAGAACAGAAATCCTTCTGAAACTATTCCAATCAACACTATCCCTCTCCCTCTTTGACGAAGCCTACTTAGCACTAACCCTCTACACCAACAAACCCCTCCAGAGAACAGCCCTACGGGAACTCGTAGGTGCAACGGTCGAACAAAGTGAAGGTGCAAGACTATGCCAATACCCCTTCGTCGGCCTCCAGGATGACGTGGACGAAGCTCTAGCATTCAAGTGTTCCACGATAATGGACGTGTCTGTGGGTCCGCAATTCCACAAAGTCCTATACGCGTGGAGGACGCAGCGGGGTGATTATCGAGGAGGTATGCCTGCCCCTACCTACCCCAAGCGAGCAGACAACTGCTAATCTGTAAACGAATAATGAAGCGGCATCAATCCTCCATGAACGCCTCCAGCGCTTGCAAACCGCAAACATCGGCTCCGCTGACCCTAGCTCACGCAGTGTCTCCGACGGCTTCTTGGTCTTGCTCAACGCGCTATCGTGCGTCGGTGAAGAGCAGGCTTGGGTATTATCTACCAAACGTGCGGAAGGTGATGACGCCGCCGGCGCTGAGAATACGAAGAGGGCGAAGCTCGCTAATGGTATGATATACCTCCCTCCCTCACCTCCTTCCCCTCACTACGTTTGTAAGAGGCGATACTCACTCGATTCCAGCAACCACTTCCTCACCCCAACGCCGACAAGTCGTCACTTTAGAGGACATCAGGAAGGAGTACCAGAATGAGGTAGAGAGGATTGGTCTGCTACTTAACGGGGGGTTCTTTGTTTAAGTTATTTTCTTATATCATATGCCGGGGCAAGTAGGAGTGAGAGCGGACTCCCATAACCTAACCACGGAAACCGTTACCCTTTACGCATTTTTGTATGATAAATTTGGGGCTTTGTCGGAATAATCTAGTTGTCGTTTGTTACGCTGTTCGCCCGTTACCTCCGATACCCTAGGGGCCGATATGAGTAGAATGTATAAATAGGCCACATATAAAAAAGCGGATGCGCGGTATGTCACTCGCCTTCACATCCTTTGTCCGCCATGTGTTCAGAGTTTCAGAAACCACCCTCAACACCCTGTTCTCATAACCAACCCAGCAACAACCACTATTCTACATCCAAACCCCAAAACTTTCCCGCCATCGCCGCCGCCGCGTGTTAATAAACCCGATCCTATCGCCGGTGCAACATGTATAAACAAGAAATCCGTAATAAGCTTGTACTGCCTCCATAGTACGCTGCTCATATAATACGACTAATTTCCTAGTGTATAAACAGTACCATAGAGTTTGAAATGTTGGTGGGGTTGAGTTTTTTTTTACCAGTTTTTGTTGCGTAGCTTGCCTGACGCATATGACACCACTCGGATATTGACTTTTGGTCCCTTCTTTCCTTCCTTTTTTTTCGGTGATGGGGGGAGAATGCAAGTAAGAGGGGGGAGAGGGGGGAAATGCGGAGGTTGAAACGCAGTGATGTTGGCGCCTGGTTTTTGTATTGCTTGAGACTGGTAGGTAGGGAGTCGCTAGGTGGTGTGTAGTGGCAGTATAAGTTGTACATATCAGTGCCGCAGCACCGTATTCTGGAGACACGCGTCCGCAAGAGTCCTTATGACCCGCTTTATTTGAGCTAGTTTCCTAATGCTATCACGGCCTAAGCCTTAGTGATACTCTCTGCGTACTTCGCTGTCCAAGCTGCATATCCGACTCTCCGACGCACCTCCCGACACCATTTTAAAGGTTGCCGCAACCACACTTCCATGTGCAGTATGATACCGGTACGGTATGCCAGCAGCAGCACAATCCCTCATCCGCAGTCGCAAGACACCAACCATCCCACCCCGCCTCCGCCAACCGCCAACAGCAAAGCCTCATAGGTTAAGTTATGAGGACGAAATAAAAAACTTTTTTAATGAGCTACTGTATGTACTCGTCAATCCATCCACCCATTTCCAAATAACACAGGACTCCGGGGACGCCACCAGAAGAAATAATTAAACAAAAAAGAAAGGAAGAACGCCACCATAGTGAATTAATGTGAAAAAAACACAAAATCGGGGGGGCAGAAAAGAAAAGAGTAATGAAGTATGAAATCTGATAAAATCTGTGTCGAGCCTCCACATTCTGTAGGCAGGATGGAATCTATCGAGTAAAGGCGGCCTAACAAAGAGAAGATAATAGTAGAAGAAAAAACAAACAAGAATAAACCAGACGCCATTTCCACCAACTCATAAAAATGAAAACCCGTATATTACACGTACATACCGCCGAGGATGTCGGTTGACCTATTATACAAACCCGCAAATGTTAGTATTGTTGGGAGTTTTAGCGTTCGTGCCTTTTTTATACCGTCTATTATCAATTGAGTAGGCTCGCGATGGTGATAGTCGGAGAAGGTCGATCAAAAGCGATGGATCGCTCAGGGATCGGGGTCGAAGGTGGAGGAGGAGTGAGGGGGAGAGCGACTTGCATTGGGGCAGGAACTTCAGTGACTTTAGCTACCTCCAAGGAAGCGGCAGGAACGGGGGTGTTCTGGGGCACGAGGACTGCTTCTGCCGCTGCTGCCTCCGCAGTAGGCTTTCGGGCTTTTGATAGTGTTGTGACTTTTGCCGCTGGGGCTTTTGCTTTTGGTGATCTAACTCGAGCCTTGGCCGGCTTAGCTACTACTTTTTTCACAACTTTAAAAGCAGTTGCAATAGGCCCAGGTTTCTGAGCATCTACTTTGGCCTTTGGTTTTGCGGCTGTCGCCTTGGGCGCGGGCTTCGTCTTCGCTTTCGATTTTTTCGCTATGGGTTCCACCCTAGTGTCTGATGCCGGTCGTTTTTTTGTGTTCTTCGCCGGTTTGGCAATCTTGGGATGGGGACTGATTGAGGGGCTAAGAAGTTGGGGAACATGGACCTCCACAGAACTGCTATCCCTAGGAGGTTCGTCGGGATCAAGCTCAATGAAGGAACCACAACTATCACTATCCGTCTCGATCTCCGGCTGAGGTTCACTCCCATCCCACCTTGGCAAGCTCACCATCTTTGCGACCTTTTCGCAATCTCCGCCAACAATCAAGTCGAAGACCCCTTCAAAGTCTCTTCCCACTGGGGGTGCATCTTCGTTGATCCAAACAGTCATTCCTCCCCGGTAATCTTGAACAACTCCGCACATTTCCCGGACAATTCTCCGAACGCCAGGGACCTTGAGACTCGTTCCGACAACAATAAGACAATCCGGGCGGGACTTCAGGTCGGCCTTAGTGACTGCGCCAATCGCTTCTGCATCCGGGTTGAATTCGTTGTAGAGAACTATTCTGGGGCGCAGTTTACCGACTCCAAGGGCACGCTTGCCAGCTATACCTCTCACACAATCCATCTCAAGGCACTCCGAGCAATCCGGAGGCTCCGAACCCCTGAAAAGGGACGCCTCGAATTCCGCTAACCACCCACACTTTGAACACACCATTTTCTCTAATCCCCCATGCAATTGAATTGTCCTGGGCCACGGTCCTCTATTACCAAGCGGCACGTTAGTCTTCAGGGGCTCCAATTGTGTATCAATGCAGTCGACGTTTTGCGAGTAGAGTCTGAGAAGTCTCCCCTGTATTGCCAACGTAGCTAGGAGATGATGAAATAAGGTTGGAGTAGCCTGGGTGGTCATTGAGTGCAAATTCCTGACCATTTCATGGAATGAGGAAGTAAGTTGATCGTCTTTGTAAACGGAAGCATCGAATAGCTCTTTGCCAGAGGTCTTCAGCTTCATGTCATTCCTGAGGGAAGAAAATAATCCTCCAGAGGAGCGGAAATCGGGGACTGTGTAACCAAGCTGAGTCAGCACGAGGACGAACATGTAGTGGCATTGAAAAACCACACCAAAAAAAAGGGTGGAAGCGAGGACCAGGGCTGGCTGATTTTTGCAGGAAGACTTACTTCCGGCTCTTACAGAGATACCAGCGCCAGCAATGACAACTATCTTCTTCTTCTTGCGCAATAACTTTAATAAAGTGTCGATTTGCGGTTTTTGTGCCTTTAATACTTCCTCCGTGAGTGGAAGACGAAGATTGATATGTTGGGGAGGCTTCCGCCTAGGGGGTTCGGAAGCAGTAATTTTCAGCGTTTTGGGGGGAGGTTCCGTTTCGGGCGGCATCGTGTACGTAGTAGGATGTCTAGAATGGGAGAAAGGTCAAAGGGTGTTGTTGTTGCTGCTGCTGCTGCTACTGTTGTTGTTGTTGTCGTTGTTGTTACGTGGAGAAGGAAACAGGAGGGGGTAAGGGACGGAGCTCGATTTCTAAAAGGAGGAGAGTGGTGAGGTGAACCAGGAAGGGCGAGGAAGGGCGGGAAGGAAGGGATGACGGAGGAGGAGGAGGGTAGAGGGGGGTTAATAGCAGTTGTTGTCATGTTGCGTGCGGCACACAGCTGCAGAAGCCCAAGTTTACATACTGCACCCTCTCCTCTCCCCTCCCCTCCTCTCAGTCCTGGTCGCTACCAGTTACAACACAACTACTCTCTCTACAAGCACTGACACTAACACAACTGAACCCACCGATAAGCCGGTGCTGGAACTTGCCCAAAAAAAAAGCTGCATCTCGCTACCCATTGGCCTGTGTTTCAATGAAATGACAGCAAAGTTTGCTAATATCCTTTTTTCCCTCCTGGCTTTTTCTTTTCTTTTCAAGGATTGGGGAAAGCTCACATTGCATACCTCCCCTTGCTTTGCCTTTCCCCTCTCTCGCCGCAAGGAAAGGTAAGCTAAAGTAATTGGTATGGAGTGGTGAATATCATAGGATAGTTTATAAGGGAGAAAAGCACGGCTCCCGATCTTAGACTGTTCATCGGGCTCTCGTTCTGCTCGTATGAAATAGTTCCTAGGCTCGCCTATTGCAAGACTATTTGCGTAGACATTCCACAAGATAACATCTAATTTTTTCTGCATTTTATACTGTCCAATGCTTTCGAAGAGCGCCCCAATATTCCGACCGAACATATGATTCGGGTGTGTATAGCCTGACACGATACGGCACGGTATTCTAAGAGTGAGACGCTGGCCTTTACCGTGTAGTAGCTTACGTCTATAATATTTTGACTATGATACGGTTGATATCCGATGCCTATTCTATTCACTTTTTTTATATTTTTTATTCCGTTGACAGTTGAGTGGTTAAACCGGTTGTCTTCATTTTTGGGGGTCGGGGCTGTTTCGCCATGGTCTCCTTGGGACTCGTTTCGTGCAATGTGAGAAGAGATTCGCCTAGCGGGCGCCCGTGAGGGGAACTTTTCGGAATGGCCTGCTTGCTTACGCGGGTGACTGCCGTACCTTCCCCAACGCATTATTATAGAACCTGATCCTGTAGTATCTGCCTCCCCTAATTCTACCGATGAACACCGGGATAAGACTGGAACCCTAGTATTGAATGTCTGGGTGGATGTAACGTGAGTGGTTGTACCAATAAAGTAAAGGACACATTAGCGGTTTATTTGAAAGCTGATACTCGCATACTAGGACGTACGGGTAGGGTAGAATGCGGTACGGCACTGCACCGTAGGGCGGCATAAGAGCGCACATTAATAAGTCACCTATGTGCGTACCGGATGTGTAAACTTGTGCATGATCAGGGCAGAGTGTGGCAGTTACGCTTCTTGCGTATGGTGGGTGCTGTGGGAGCGGTACCTGTGAGTGGAAGACCAGGGAAAGGGTAAAGGGGGAGGGAAACAACCAAGCCGAACCAGCCGCCGCACGAAGCGAAGGATAAAAAGAGGGTGGGGAGAATAGGAAGAAGAGGGAATAATATATTGTATTTGACAGCGGGCCACAAGAGGGCAGAGGAGGAGGAGGAGGAGGAGCAGGAGGAGGAGAGCAGGAAGGTCAGTTAGAGATAATTTCTCGAGGAGATGGCCAGAGAGTAAATTCCATACCGAGAGGGGGGAGTCTCGGTATAATATGTTTCACATTCCAGCGTATTAGAGAGAACAGGGGCTGCGGAATGCTTGGTCCTTCCAAGACGGGTTAGACTGACCAAACGAGTGGAAGCATGGCAAGGAAATCCTCCGGTTGACGAAATCATGGGGTGAAGAGGCCGGACATCTGCAACCGTAAAATTGACGCAAGTTTAGAACAAGCAGCCAAGATAGGATATCCTTTTTTTCCGGTAGGCTGTGAGTGGGAGTGAGGGTGTGTGTGGGTGTTGATGCGTTATGTAAGCCAAGGATATGAATTGGCTTGGGCTTGGCGAAGCTCGCTTCTCTCCGTTGGTTTCCCCATTGTCCTGTGCAAGGCCCATCCATCCCCCTTAGTCATCTCAGCCCCAATCTCGCCCACGTTTTCTTTGTGTGTGACACGTGAATCCCATTAATTTTGACTCGAACTCATGCCAGGTCACGTCTTCCCTTGACGTTATCTGGAAAAAAAAAATCAGAGCCAATATTTCATCTCCCCGCATTTTTTTACATTAACCTCTCTTGCCCGCTCACTCTTCAACTCACATTATACCCCTATTTCACTGTTTAGTTGGTTATTTATGACTCTTCGTCCACCATCCACTGCTTCAACATGATTAAGGACGAATCCTTTAAAGCCAAGGATCGTTTTTTTGAGGACCTCTATTCCCTTGATTCCATTGTCGAGGATGACGACCTGTACGAAGATAATCTAGTCTCTACACTGCTAACAAAGACAAAAGATCCTGCTATCAGGAATCCTCGTACCTTACCTAAACTCACTCGGGCTCGTACAGCCGCTACGTCAAATGTAAGGCCTGTTTCTAGTTCAAGAGCTGCGGTTTCAAGGACCCTTTCTCTGCCCGCCCAAAAGCTTCCCCCCTCCACCATGCCCAATAAACCTATGTCTACACTTTCGGCCTCTGCTTTCGTGGCTTCCTCGGCTCAGCACGAGGCATCCAGCTCCCCTTTTCTTCTCGCATCTTCAACATTTGTTGCGACCCCCTCTTCTAGGGCTGCCGCTACCGCCGCTCGTTCGTCACTGCCTTTACCTGATGTGCCATCAGTGCATACTCCAACGCCTACAGCCCCCCCTGAATCCTCGAGAATGTCCGTTGCAGGCTCGGCAGGTTCCACAAAACGAAAGCGCTCCTCGAAGGCGGCCAACCAACCAACTGCCAGAGGCTCTCAGCCCATCTTTTCTGACCTTGTTTTCTGTAGGTAACAAAAATCGTATCTACACATGGGCAAAATTACTCACGATCTTGCAGACTTTATCCCAAACGATATTAAGAATCCAGCAAGGAAGATACGGGTTCAGAAAGCCACTGAATTTGGCGCTTTTTGTATAAACGAATGGAATGATCGGTGTATGTTCAGGATGGATTATCTTATAAATAACAACTCCTCAATTTACTTTCAAAAAGCATGGGTTAGGCTAATACCGTAGGAACATAAGTTATCACTCACATTATTGTCGAAAGCCATTTCAAATATCTCGATGTCCTCAAGTATCTGAAACTCGAGAAGTTACCAGTAATCAGCACTCTGATTTCCTCTGGCCTTGCAAACTTCTGAACAGCAAATTCTTTGTAGGAAAACATCACGGTTGTGAATCAAGACTATACAGGCGACTGCCTACATCATGGCCGCATCCTTGATCATACCCAGAAGATTTACGGGATTCACGGCCGCGCACCCTTGTCACCACCTCAGGCTCCAGCCCCGCCACCTCATCCTGTCAACGAAATACCCCCACCGTCACCACAGAGCCCTCAAATCAAGCCCCCCCGGCTGAAGAAGCCTCTGGAAAGGTTAGCTTAGGCACTCACTTTAATTAAATTAAGGATTACAGCCTTCCTAACGTATATACAGTACTCAAACCTCTTCGCACCCGCCCTCTAGCCTCTCGAGCTCACAGCCTTTCGAAATTGATGCCCCGGTGCCCACACGCAGCGATTACGTAGCCTCAACTGTGCCCGGAGAAACGGCTCCAAAAGATGACCTGGACATGATAATTGATGAGGCAAACAAAATTGGCCCCTTGGTAAGAACATGATATATCGCTCGCTGGAAAATAACTGATGGCCTGAAGCCCCTGGAAGACGAAGGAGATGAGCCAAAGAGCGTGGAGGAGATAGAGACGACAGATGACGAGCAGGGTTCCCCGGAGTCGGCCAAAAGGCAGAAAACTAAAGGCAGGGGAAGAAAGAGCGGTAAACCTGGACGCTCTCTAGGAACATTTCAGTGCCTGCAGAAAAGCGATGGAAATCAGACGGAGGGCAATCCCAATCAGCGGACTATTGAGATTGTGAGATCTAGAGTGGAAATATCACTAAAATATTTGCTAACGGCGACGACGAAAAGTTATCAGAGATGCAACGTTATTATGAAATGCTGAAAGATACTTGGAGGTCTTTGGGGTACAGGAAGGCTATAGCTACTTTGAAGAGACAGGATCGTAAGATCAAATTTGCTAATGAAGCACGAGAGTATGCCATCTCCCCGATCCTAATCGAGATTCGTGCTCATAGAATAGGCTCCCGGGAATTGGCGACAGAATAGCCACGAAAATTGAAGAAATAGGTGACTGCCCTCCTCCTCACACAACCGCCCCCTGATTCTGACCTGTATCAGTCCGAACCGATCGCCTCCGAAGACTTGATTACACAAAGATGGACCCTGAAGATGCGGCATTGAGGCTATTCCTTGGTATTTACGGTGTAGGGTGAGCAACCCTAATCGCCCCAAACAATTCCACCTACTAACACATCTTTCAATAGTGGAGTAAAGGCTCAGAAATGGGTAGACGCAGGATATAGGACTCTAGATGATATAAAAGCCCATGTGCGACTTACTTCATCTCAGCAAATTGGGATTGAACACTATGAAGACTTCCAGCAGCGCATCCCACGGGACGAAGTGAAGCAGCACGGCGACATTGCCATGCGTATTGCGCACGAAATGGATGCAGAACTAAAGCTTGAGATTTTGGGGTCGTATAGGCGGGGTGCCAAGGACTGTGGTGATGTGAGATTTTGATTGAGCCATCAGTAAGGTGGTTGGTTAACTGGTTGACGTAGATTGACATCATGATTACCAGAGAGGGTGCGGAGGCGCATGCAATTACCGGTATGACATCCTCCCCCAGTACCTGGTTCTCACTGTAAGCTGACCATTGAATAGAGATTCTCCGCGAACTCGTCGAAAAGCTCTTCGAAATTAACTTCTTACAATGTGCCCGTACGTCTCCTTCACGGCAATGTATTCACTATAGAGCATTCAATAACTCCTCGCAGTTGCAACCCCAAGAAGCTCAGACAATGGCACAAAATGGCACGGCGCATCAAAAGTCTCCTCGGGGCCCTGGCGTCGAGTAGACTTCCTAGTAGTCCCCTGGGCTGAGCGCGGCGCGGCGCTACTATATTTCACAGGCAACGACATCTTTAACAGGTCCCTCCGTCTATTGGCCTCCAAAAAGGGCTTCAGACTCAACCAGAGTGGATTGTACAAAGACGTTCTGCGCGGAAGGGACAGAACAAAGTTCACAGAGGGAGTTCTGGTGGAGAGCGAGTCGGAAGAGAGGATTTTCGAAATCCTAGGCGTGCCATATAGGCCGCCAGAGCATAGGATTTGCTGAGTTGACTGTTTAGGATATGGACCCGGAAGACTAGGCTCCGTACCAAATTTCTAGCAGGGGGTGTGGCGGTTTTTAACGCACGATACGATACCAAACGTTTCTGTACCGTAGTGTAAATATCAATTCGGAGCCTTTACCCACAAAAGAGGCCACAGAAACTAACCATGGGAAGGGGCACGGTACTAGCGATGCTGCTAGGCGGTACAACTCTGGGGAGTTAGATTAGTTATGGTAAGAAAAGCGATGCTCTGGAGTGCCCCTCTACTGGAAGTTCGAGCTGAGTGATTACGTAGTTCCTGGGAGTTTGTGTTGTGGGGTTGGGGGTTTTCCGGGGTGGGCTCGGAATGGCTGGCCGGTTGGTTGGTAAGGCGGTATTTCTCATTGAAGGTGAGGCCGTCAGATATATATCTAGCGATGATAGGAGGACTTCCTGGACTTGCCAACTGCCCTTCGGAAACCCAGGCCCCTGACCCTAAAACAATACACCCCCACACACACTCTACCCACAAACTTACTAGGCATCTCTTGTCTTTCACCTCTCACCATAGGACTAGGTCCTCCCCCTAGCCTCAACACTAATTAGTGCACTCACTATACTCTAGTATCCCCCATGACAACAAGCCACCAATTACAGCACTTTGCAAATCTTTTGTCCAAGATGTTCCAAAGGAGTTTTTTTTTGTTGAATAAAAGTGTGACAAAATATTTCCTACTATACCAATTGCAGTAAGAGTAGATGTCTTTGGAAAATTAGAGCGAGTGAGTGGGAGGGCCTTGTACTCGATGAAGTGTCTACTCTCGCTCCATTTCTCCCTGTTGGAAACTGTAGTTATGGTGCGCTCTCCTCGTGCCTGTTACTGTGGTTACGAGTGATGCCTCGTGACCACTTACATCACCCCCCCTGTCCCCTCTCAAATCTTCGCCCCTCTTCTCTCTTCCTTCTTGTTTCTTCTCTTCTTCTTTTTCCCTCTTATATAATTCTCTTCTTGTTCAATAAGTAAAATAAGTCTTTCGCTTTCTCCGGTGACCGCTTTCCCTTTGAACCTGTGGAACTACTTGCTTCCACTCTTTCGCACCCGATAGCTCTCAATACTCCCAATACATATCCTTTTATCATTGGCATAGTACATGCGAGTTTACCCCACTCACATTTGACAAAAAAAAGAAGAAGCTCGTTTCCTACTCTTCGGGCAAAACATTTGCAAAGCGCTATAATTCCTATAGTACGTGCGTTGTTATTTACGGACATCTCAACTGGCTATAACAATAGAACCGATAGACCGGGCAAACGAGTGATTCCCTATGTCTAGAATGCGTGCAGCGAAGGTCTCCCGGCAAGGGCTTTCGCATCCAACCCGGGGTACGGCGAGGCTGTAAATATCTCATTCGCCTCGGGCTATCTCGACAAAGCACAAACCCGAAGATAGGACCTTTTTTTCCTTTCCTTTTTTTTTCTTGGGGCGAGCGAATTTACCTTAATCTTGCAATATCGTAATTCAAATATGCAATAACCGTTACCTTTGGAATTAGATAACGGCGGGAGGGGAGACCGCCGATATGGTTTGTGCGCAAGCTAATCTGTATCCTGAGCATGATTAACTGTTATGTTGCTAGTAGATAATAGGAAAAAATTACTGTTATTGTGTCATGGTGCTAGGCTGTATATCCCCCACTAACTTTTTTTTCTTTCTCGGACCGTACCGTACAAACGACAAACATACGCTCACTCTCACTCTCACCGCGTATAATACTTAGTTCTGGCACTCCCCTCCCCATCTCATCTCATCTCATCTTACTCCGCCCCCCCCTCTCTCTGCATCTCGAGATTTGCACGTACATAAAATTTCTACTTCTGCCTCCCAACTGGAAGGACTTCAAGATGTCACTTTCCAATAAGCTTGGTATATTTGGCCTTATTTTTCTTTTTGTATAGAATTAATTTTTGTTTTAATTTGGCTCAGCGGGGCTGATGGGCGAATTGCTAATGCGGTGGGCAATTCATAGCTATCACTGATCTTGACCTTAAGGGAAAAAGGGTTCTTATTCGTGTATGTCCTATATTCTTACGCCACTCAACATCTCTCGCTGAAAGGGAATTTTTAACAAATGAAAAATAGGTGGACTTTAACGTCCCTCTTGAGGGAGCTACCATCACCAACAACCAGCGTATTGTGGCTGCCTTGCCTACTATCAAGCATGCTCTCGGGTCGAAAGCTAAGTCCATCGTGTTGATGTCGCACTTGGGACGCCCTGACGGAAAGAGGGTTGAAAAATACTCTTTGGCGCCGGTGGCCAAGGAATTAGAAAGGTTGCTTGGTGTCAATGTTACTTTCTTGGACGACTGTGTTGGCCCGGAGATTGAAGAGCGTGTTGTGAAGGCTTCTGGTGGTTTGTTTCCTTCTCCCCACTCTACTATTTTTTAATTTCTCTACTGGTTGAAATTTTAGGAGATGCTAACTTATGGGAATTCGTAAACCCAAACAGGAGAGGTGATTCTTCTCGAAAACCTCAGATACCATGCCGAAGAAGAAGGAAGCTCCGGGGGGCCGGATGGCAAGAAGGTCAAAGCCGACCCAGAGAAGGTGAAGGAGTTTAGAAAATCGTTGACCTCTTTGGGCGATGTCTACATCAGTTTGTTCCCTCGTTCCTCCATCTTCAAGCAGCCCAGTTTGTTAATTGCCCTTCCTCTTCCTCCTTTCTTTCTTTCCTTCAATAGATGACGCCTTCGGCACTGCCCATCGCGCTCACAGTTCTATGGTTGGTGTCGACTTGCCCCAGAAGGCGTCAGGTTTCCTTGTGAAGAAGGAGTTGGAGTACTTTGCCAAAGCCCTTGAATCCCCGGAACGCCCATTCCTTGCTATCCTTGGTGGTGCCAAAGTATCCGACAAGATTCAGCTTATCGATAATCTAATTCCCAAGGTCAATTCTTTAATCATCTGCGGCGGTATGGCGTTCACTTTCAAGAAGACCCTTGAGAGTGTGAAGATTGGTAATTCCCTGTTCGATGAGGAGGGTGCTAAGACGGTGGGTGAGGTTATTGAGAAGGCGAAGGAGCATGGTGTGGATGTCGTCTTGCCTGTGGACTACATCACTGCGGATAAGTTTGCGAAGGATGCTCAGGTCGGGTATGCTACTGATGAACAGGGCATCCCCGACGGGTGGATGGGATTGGACTGCGGAAAGAAGTCTATTGAGTTGTACAAGGACACTATCGCTAAGGCTAAGACCATCCTCTGGAATGGGTATTTGGTTCTCCGCTCCTTGGTAACGACGCCTTGCTAATTGTCATAGACCTGCTGGGGTTTTCGAGTTTGACAACTTCGCAAAGGGAACCAAGGCTATGTTGGACGCGACCGTCGAGGCTGCACAGTCTGGCAAGATTGTCATTATTGGTGGTGGTGACACTGCAACTGTGGCAGCGAAGTATGGTGTTGAGGATAAGCTGAGCCATGTCTCAACTGGTGGCGGGGCGTGAGTTCCCGGAGCTACTTTCATTTCACTTGGGAAGTATGGCTAACATGTGATGCAGTTCATTGGAATTGCTCGAAGGCAAGGACCTTCCTGGTGTCTCTGCCCTCTCGGTAAGCCCTCCTGAAGTTTGATTTGGATGGCAAAAAAAGAGAGAGAAAAAAGCTAACCAGGCTGTAGAACAAATGAGCGAGATTCACTGAATGGAAGGATGACTATGAATCTTACTAGCCGGATCTGTAGCTATCAGAATATCTAGCCTCTAGCTGAAACATCTATTTTGGCACTTGAGGAACAATAGAAAAAAGACCTCGCCCATGGTAGCACATGAATTGTCTCAACCTTTTATTTCTTTTGCACACAATACGTAGAAGGAACCAAATAACTATCATTGGGCATCGTGATGCTCCACAAGTTCATTGATCGTTGGAGAAGCTATGCTACAATTAAGAGAACGTCTCGTCCAGTTATAGCTAGCGACGAGAGCGAATCTTGTATCGGAAGGATGGCGTATTATTTATTTGGTGGGATTCTTTTTGAGCCCTTCCCTATACATTCCCGGGCAAACGCGTTAGCCCATTCAAACCAATTGAGGCAGAAAATGAAGGGGATGAACCTCAGTTGAGTAGAAAAGTCCTCAGTGGTGTCATCATCATCCCAGCTCTCCTCCCACAATCTCCCGCCGGGCGGATTCTGCACATCAGTTTCGCTATCCTTCCAATCTAGAATTCTCTCCCCCACACCACGGGGTCTCTGATTAGTTCACATCCCCGCGGACCCAACCAGCCCTCGTAGCTCACCTTCGACGGGAAAGTCCTCGAACTCGTCATCCTCCTCGAGCGATAAGGCTTGCTTCTGTGACTCCTTGGACTTATCGACCAAGGCAGAGTCCTTGGGATCGGCAACCTTTGATGGTTTGGATGAACTAGACATGTTTGTGATGTTGGAGGCTGAGGTTGGATGTTGTTGAAGGGATGGGTTGATGGGTGGATGGATGAGTTTGATGCAGTTTCCTGCCAGCATGTATGTATGTCCGGGGCAAAATTGGGGAATTACAAATTAGGTCAAGTTACGGTAACTCAGGGGGGTTGGCCAAGACTGTTACGGGTTCAACGTTAAGTCGGGGGCTTGTTTTCTCCCTTGTACTCGCACTTGCACAAGTACCGGTATGATGACAAGGGAAGGCGCAGGGTAGGGTATTTCGGCCACAACTCCAGGGGCTTTTCGGAGAAAGCTGGAAAAATACAGCCCCCCTGGGGTTTGATGCACGCTTGCCATACACAAAAACAATTGACTTGCTGTTACTTTCCTTTACCGTACGGGTGGGGAACAGGTAACTTGGACAGACAGGGATATGTTTGACTGGTTAACCTTAAATAACGTTTCAATAACTTCCTCCCCGATCGTGGTATAGGAGACGATTAACCAGAACAGGTTAATGGTTCCCACCCTCCTACAAGGATAGGTATCCATCAACCGGAACTGACAGGGATATAAAGTGCCTGACGGTCTGATGGCAATACGGTCTGATGACAATTTGATAAGATATACCGAATACAGTAAAGATCTGCACCTAAACAAGAGAAGAAAAGGAGAAGTCCAGAAGAAGTAGGAAATGTGATCGATAGAATTTTTGAAAAGAAAAATAAAAAGAGAAGAGGGAAAAGTCAACTAGGAGTGGGTAACAAGATAGGACCTGAGATTTGCTCATTCTCTTTCTTGTATTTCCTCCTTTTCTGATTCCGTTGTCGTGCTTTTTTCTCATCTGCTTCATCACGTTCTTCCCGTTTCTTGGCCAAAACAGAACCACGAACAACAAGATATCCCTTATTTTTCTCCTTTTTCAACTGCCGCTTATCTCCTTTGCCTTTATTCCGAAGTAGTTGGATCTCATTGAGCAAGTGCTCTTCTCCTACTCTGGCAAGCTGGGCCTCAGCCATACCACATTCTGCACTGTGGGACAATTTCCGTAGAAGAGTGGATGTTTGTTGTGATTTCGGAGAGTTGGATGCAAGATTGGATCTGGCTTTATCAAATAAGGTCTTTAGGGATCAAGGGGTAGTAGGGGTTTTAGGTGAGTAAAATAGATCTGAGGAAGGGGAATTGGGAGGAGGTGGAGGAGTGTGGGTGAAAGAGAGTCGTGGAGAAGAAGGTGGTGAATCTGATGGAGTATGGGATAAAAGCTGAGGTTGCCGGATATTTTGTAGTCGTTGCGGTGGATCAAAGGGCCAAATACCAGTCTTTCTGAACCCACTGCGGATATTGGAGGGAGTAAATGCTGCTTGCTGGGCATGGGAGAAGATATTTGGAAACATATCTTTATCCACAGCCGCTCGGATATAGTTTACCTCCTTGCCATATGCATTAGACAGAGAGGAGAAGACAGCGACATCCAAGGGCTGTAGAACATGACTCATGTGTGGGGGAAGAGCAAATGGTAAAATGCAGTGTTGCCAGCAGTACTCGATTACTCGATAGTCTAGATGACAGTCAAATCTATCAAGGACCAGTAGTCTCCATCGTCCTGGGGCAATTGGTGCTGTTTCTGGTCTAAAAACTAATCCCAAGTAGTCCAAAGTCAACCGAGAGTCCATATACCCATTCTCTTGCACACAATACCAATATTCCTTCTCTTTTTTTGTTTTCTGCCACCCAGCAAGCTGTTCTTTTCCCTTAAAAACAATTAAAGGAGTGACTATATCAGTAGCAGCAGAAATAGCAGTAACAATAGTACCGCTTTCCCGATTGCTATACTCCTTGAACTGGGAATCTCGGCGGCCTTGACGACATATTCGCTTTCGCATTTTTCCTTCTCCTAGTATGAAACCTTTCTCATCCAAGTTCCATACACAATCCTCCTGAATTTTATATCTTCGATAAATATCTTCCAGCTATTTAGAATCTTAGTATAACTATTTCTTTAACCAAGACTTAGCTTAAACACTAGATACTAACCTTTTGAAAGAAATCAAGATTGATTTCCCAGCAGTCTGCGTTTGCCCAGTCGGCAGGTATCTGCTGAGCAAAAACAAATTTACACGCATGCATATATCACTGCAGGAACCGGTGTATCCAATGTTGGCCAATTGTCTGCTGTCCTGGGTTTCGCTGTCGGATTAGGCTGAGAGCTAGTTGTTCGAGTGTTTCTCTATCTGGTGGGATATTGAAATCATCCGTAAACAGTGCTCGCTTAAGCAATTCGGTCTCCTCCTCTCTGCTCAGCAATTCCTGCTCGCTGTGGAACTCGGAAAGGGGTTTGCGACTTAGGGTCTTAATATGGCCATGGAGGGTTGAGCCATTCACAGCATAAAGGCAAGCGACATCAGCAAAAAAGATTACCTTGCGTTCAGTCTGTCCCCGCTCACCCTGTGCGCCGGACGTTCCAGGCGCTTATAACATAAACTCCTGTTCTGGGTGTGTCCGCCCAGGCTCATTCCGTGTGGAAGGGAAAGGGCCGCGTCGAATCCGTCCGGACACTGACTTGCGTGTCCAGACGCATTGGACGCGGCCCTTTTTGCATCGTGACACATTTGACCCCCCCTGGCGCAGCCACCCCCCTGATACTCTACCCCCAGCGCCCAGCCTCTTCATACCTTCGCTCCCAATGCACCCGTTCCCATGCTGCCCTTTTGTGGAGGTCTTGCGGCAGCGACATCTCTCCTCCCGGCCTCCCGCCCGATACCCCCACCTGTCAGCTTTCTTTCCATGATAACCTCTCTCCTTTAACCCCGTCACGAACCTCTCCCTGAATCCATTTCTCATCCGGAACCCCACCAACATCACCTCCGCTTCTCCCACACTCCTGGATTCCCTCAGTTCACTCGCGTATTCGGCGGACGTTTTCCCATCATTACTTCCTCCGCCCTCATCGCTCTCAACACGTTCAGCCCTTCCTCCTCCACCCTCTGATCCCAGCCTGTCTCCTCCCATATCCGGTGGATGTCCCCCCTGTCTTGCCCTATCGTGCGGCTCTCTCCTCAGCGCTCCACATCCTATCTCGTCTACTTCATGGCTCTCTCCGCCTCCCCGGCCTCTTAGAGTCCGCTCGCGGGCTCCCACCGTCTTCCCCGGCTTTGTGCAGTTCGCTCGCCAGCTCCCACGGTCTTCCCCCGGTTCTAACAGCCCCTCAGACTCATTCCCGTGCCTGTCAACCTACAGCTGCCTGCTAGACGATTTACCCAAGCCTGCGCAGTTTATAACCTTCTGCCCTACACATTCCCATGCCTTCCGAACCTACAATTGCCCGCTAGATGCCTTACTCATACTTGTGTGGCTTATAACCATCCGCGCAATTCATTCTCATGCCGTTCCTGCCCACCGACTCGCACACTACTATTGTTTGACCATTCCTGACCCGTTTAGCACGCGTAATTTAATTTAATTTAATTACATATATATACACGATCAGCGAGGGATGATAAAACCATTCTCCCTATCGTCTCGATCGGTTTCTACAACATGCGATTCCGCCTCCCCAGGGTCTTGGACCTACGCTGCACCAACCAGTGCCCCCGGATGGGGCCCATGTTCTCGCCACGGCTCCTGCCGACCATGTCCTCCTCCTGTATCCACGAGGCCGCCAGCGGCCTTCAATTCATCCAGCTCCGTATCACTACCAAACTCCCGCCTTAATACGTCTTCATCATTGTTATATCCCGCCGTCCTCTCAACCCGCTTTCATCGCTCCTTCGCGATTCTGGCCTCCAATGTTGTCCTTATCAGCTGGATCATTCGACGTTGCCAAACGCTTCCTGTTTTGCCCCAGGATCGCGTCTGACGTTCCAACAGGGCTATCTATCCGTTAGCTAACCTTGCACCCAACTCGAGTAGTTGCTATTTTCAAAAGTGTACTGATGTCTGGGCCGTCGGGGGATCCGGACACTTTCGAAACCTGCCAGTACACACTGTTTTTCTTACCCCCGGAAGTGGCCCTTGTAAAAGCCACATTATCGATAGAGATGCCAGTCCGCCAACCTCGCAGTGAATGAGATCATATGGCGGCTGTCGGACAGAAAAACCGGCCATCCATCTTATCCAGGAAACCCTCATCCGTCATGCCTGTCCTTTTCGGGCCAGAGTAATATTGAGCAAAGATTACACCCATCATCTGGGATGCTAGGAATCTAAGAGAAATTGGCTGTCCGCCGGATTAGATTGATTTAGTCTTACTCCGATTAGAAACAATCCCGACAAATGTCAAAAAGATACCTCATAGCGGCCCGGCGGCCAAATGAACCTATCCTCCGCCAGTAGTCATTCCACTCTTCGTGCACAGGCTGTAGGATCCTCAATATTGAGCTTATAGAGTTCTGTTATTGCTTTCTTTGCTGTATGCAGATACGGAGATCTGCATCCGCTGTGCTTTGCCCGGATCTGCAAATCAGTGACCAGCGGCCAGTCCATTTAGTCTAGGATAGGATGTCGGTTATCGATTAAGGGTAACTTACCTGGTCAGTTGAGGGCGGGGTAGGATCAGCAAAGTCGGGAAAGCGTAATTTGGTCCGGGTATCGGTCCAACATGTGCGGACTTCTTCGGTCAGGGTAATTGGGTCCGGAAACGGATTGACGAAGATTGTCCAGTCCCACATCAGGTCACGGGATCTGGCCAGAATGGTAAGCTCAAGCCAGGTTGCCATCTTTCGCCTACTGCTGGCTTGCGGTCCTCCGCCATCCAATTCCCGGACGGTTGGATCTGGGTGACTTAGGGTTATCACCGGCATCGCGAGTGGATTAAAGTCTGTGGGCGAACGGGAGGGAATGGCAGATGTACAACCATTTTGGCTAACTCGTACTATAGCAGACGTTCTCCGTCCGGGGTAACTAATCCTCCTGCTGGAATTCTGGGTATTCCCAGGGGTGATTGTTAGTATCGAGCACTGCAAGCTAAGAAACTCACGCCCAATTGGTCTTTGCGCTCCCCAGGCCGATGTATGATCCATCTCGTCCCCATGCTGGTGTAACTCGTTCTCCTCACTCTCCTCACTCTCCTCATTCTGGCCATAATTACCCTCATATTCCCCATCATTAGAGTCTAGACTCTCATCCGCTGACTCTAAGACCTGCAGCCGGTTGTACAGGACAGGCTCTGATACCTGGAGTCGTGAAGAAGGTGGCTCCCGCACGGCATCCCTCCTCCTACCTACTGTGGACCCAGCCATAAAAGACTCAACACTGCGTGATGTTATTATAGTTAATCGGTCCCTGGACCCAGATTCCCGGAAACGTCCGCGAAGGACCTCCCTTTGCCTTTGCCTTTCCCGCCTCGAGGAACGCCCTCGGTCCGCCATAAGCCGCCGCTGTTGTTGTGACATAGTATGCAGGTGGATAGTGATAGAAGAGAATTGCAGTGTATGACGTTGAGGTGCAGGTGGTGTTAGGAAGCATCTATTGGTAGGTAGCTAAGGGCACGATATGGGGTGTGAACTTGGAAGATCGAAATGGTCGGCCCAGCTTCCTTAAGAACTAAGGACATTCACAGTTCATCACTCACTTTCATGTCCACTGGCGTCAGCACACACTGCGCGTCCAAATTGCAGCTTGATACCTGATATAGGAATTTGCACCCAAAGACTTGGCCGCGCTGCGATTTCACGGGGGTAATACGAGTGTTAGGTACTTGGGGCTTGTGAACCAGATGAAAAAAGGTTTATCAGAATGTACGGAGTAATCTAGTTTGAGTAGGTCTGCCAAGCGGACAGAAACAAAGGCGGGTAAGGCTAGGGCTTGGGCCTGGACGCTAATCGCAGAAAGTGAAAGCTGCCGCTAAGGCTCAACGGATGGGATATAAGATGAAAAGGTAGGATAGCAATAGTAATGAAAGGGGCAACCCCGAATGAAAAACAGCTAGAGAAGAACAAGATAGATCCGCACAAGTCCAAAGAGCAAACCGCTAAAGCCAGCAGAGAAAACATACACCAAACGAAAAAGAGCTGGAAAAGAGCAAGAATGATTTGCGAAGATTCCGAGAGCAGGTTCCACGAGCTGACCCGGTAAACGCAGAACAGCTCGTCGCAAACAAGAATGGTCTGCAAAACTCTAAGAGGGACCCTGTAGAGCAACAAAGGATGCGTAGACTACATTAGGTTTGGGCAACCCGGAACGGCAACAGCCGGGCCAATCCAAACAAGAAATGGGTGGGAAAAAATACAAGAATAACTCGCAAAACTCTAAAAGTTAAACTCCAAATGAAAAACACCCAAATGAAACACCCGCAGGGTCTGCGGACAGTCGCAGGTCTAAATTAGGTATACTGATCAGGGCAAGCAGCCTAGACATCGCGGGATAATCTAAAACAGAAATAGTCAGGAAACAGCGAGAATAACATGAACTCTAGAAACAAAAATGAAAACACCAAAAGGAAAAGTCGAAGGGTCCATCGTGGCCTAGTACTTGTAAATTGCTTGAAATAGACCTCCATCCTCAGCTAGCGAGACATTAGCCACATTGGTCGGGGCAGGAGAGCTTTGTTCGCAGAGCTAGTGAGCCAGGACAGAAACGGACTTGAGCTGACTCCCAACGCCGGTTTTTGCTGGAACTGCGGCAGACCTTGCCAACAGAATGGACGAAAAAACTGGTAGTTGTAACCGGAACTTACCAGGTGTAGAGTATGCCCTCGAGTAGGTTGTGGAGTCAGCGGGCGGGTTTAATTCTAGTCCGACTTCGTCAGCTGTCGGAATATCCACACACACATCGCTGGTATGAGGATCCTCGGAGGGGGAATGGCTTCTGCCGGGCGTATCGACTTGTGTCGCCAATGTGTTGACAGGCTGCTCGGCCCCTGAGGCCAGCATCAAAAGATGCGCTGCTGACCTTCTCGCCTCTGCCTGCTCAGAGGGTGCTGTAACGACCCTACAGATAGGTAGCTACAGTGGACTAGACTCAAGCCCGTATGGTATACCAAGTGGTAACTATATTGAGGATAGGCCATTATACTTAGTATACTACCGGTAGACATGAGTTGGTACAAGTGTCTACAAAGTAACTGGGTGACATAGGGTTAGACAGGGTAACCTAGGTAGGCCAAAGTTACCCTACTAGGCAGGG
>Ga0307509_10001427_pt1 | contig 40325 bp, 43 predicted proteins | sample 10_EM_MG_FD_202245 | JGI IMG/M metagenome (GOLD analysis project Ga0307509, IMG submission 202245) | Populus trichocarpa ectomycorrhiza microbial communities from riparian zone in the Pacific Northwest, United States - 10_EM | ecosystem: Host-associated > Plants > Roots > Unclassified | place...
TTGAGTTTCGGGGCGGGGGGGAAGAAGGGGGCAGTGACATTATGTCGATTGGGTCGGGGCGTTTTACTATGGGTAGAAGCTGAGGCGGGGCATTGGTGTGTGGTGGGAAGGGGGGGTGTGGGTGGTAGTGTTGGGGTGGCGGGTGGTGGTAGGTTTGTACTGGTGGTGGGGAGGTTTGCGGGGGGCGCTGGTGAGGGTGGGGTTGGGCCATTGATGGGTGGGGAGGTGGTGGCGGAAGAGAGGGGGGTATTGTTTGGCGGAAGGGTGGTGGAGGGTATGTGCTTCCTGGTGGGTTGTATGGCGGAGTCTGAAGCTGTGGAGTTCCCGACGCTCTATGTGAGGCTGGAGGCAATGAAGGTGGGGGCGGCCCTTCACCAAAATACCCTCCCGACGGGCCCCTTCCTTGTCCATTTGTATTCTCCATTGATGGTAGCGGCCTCTGCTGCTGTTGGGCATTAGGATGCGGCGGTACCGGTAGTGCCGGGGGAAGCGGTGGAGCTGGAGGACTTTGATGGCCTGGAAACCTTCCCCCCGCACCCAGACTTGGCGACCCACCCGTCATCTCCTTCGGCAACGGCGGTAATGGTGGCGGCCCAACCGGCGTCCCAGCACTCGCCGGCGCAGGAGTTGCTGAACCCCCTGCTCTCCCAGCCAACTCCTCCGGTAGTGGCGGCAATGGTGGAGGCGTTGCCTCTGCAGGCCTGGCCACGGGTGGCGCAGTCTTCGAGTAAACCGGTGGTTCCCTACCAAACACCCCTCTCAGAACATCGCACAAGTCCACAATATTCGATCTCTATCCCCGTCAGCTCCCCCTCAAAGAGTAAAAACAGGGTGTGGAACTAATAAACGAATGGCATACACACATCGGAATAATTAATCCAATTCGCCAAGTAAGGGTGATAACACCTCCCACTAGGGTCGACGTGGTTACCGGGACGAATGAGCATGTCCTTCGCTGGCGTTACGAATGCCATCGGGGGTTGGCGGGGGTATGTATGTGGTAGCCAGACGGTTAGCGGGATGTTATAGGTTGCGCCCCGGAAGAGGACGGGTATTGTCCCATAAAGGTGGAGGAGGAGTTCTGGGCGGCCGTCTTCATGAGCTTTCCCACACCCTAGGTATTAGTAGAAGCCAAGATATATCGGAAGGATAGAGAGGGTGAAGTATACTATAAACATCCGTCCTAGGCGATAAAGACGGGGTATTAAACAACGCTGTAGCAACATCGTTATAAGTCCTCTGTGGGTCCGCATACTCCTGTTATCCCCAGACCAAATATTAGCTCCCCTTTCTCCCAGGCAGGGGATGGATGGAGGAGTTTGTCGGTTTTTATATCTCACAGGAGCGATGACACGATGAAGCCACTGCCGGACTTGCGGCGTTAGTTTGTGGTTTATGGGGGTCGTCATAACGGCTCCCGAAGCATGGATAGGAGTTTTGTAGTGTTTGTGTAATGCAGAGTAGAAGTGGAAGATGGGGGGTGAAGACAAGACACCTTGGTGTTGGGTTTGAAGGTGGTTACGTGCACGCCAAGGCTCGGATTTGGCCAACCCCCCCACTGCAATATACGAGGGCTGGGCAGTGGTTTCCAAACATCGAGAAATGCATATACCGAGACTGAAGAAGTAGGCAGAGCGATATTAGACCTCAATCACGATAGGAAGAGAGGAAAATATTCTTATTAGAAGTGTGATAGAATACATTTTAACTCAATCTCCCGAACACGACCAACCCTCTCTCCGTCCTCCCCCGTTCACAATAGAAATCCTACTACGCACCGCCATCTTCGATAAATTACCTTGTCCCATCCTAAGTCTTTGCACCTGCTCAGTCAGCATTCTCACTCAACCCAACTCCCCCCTAAAAAAACAAGCCCTGTCCAAAACGTCCCAAAATCCTCAGTACCCCTGCGTCATCCTCACCGCACCCCCGATCAAGAAAAGAGAGCATCCTGAAATGCCTCTCTAAAAATGTCGAAATGCTGAGACTCTTCCTATCATATTTTTTTGCAAAGTATCATCATGGAATTTTGTTCCCCCCTCTTGCTGCTTGTGAGAAAAATATGGGGAGGGGAGCATACCTGTTTTGGTTTGGCGTGGGTTGTTGGCTAATGAGTTGGGAAGGTGAGAAGGGGGTCGAAGAGAAAGATGGAGGGAGGAGAGGAGGGAGGTTGGCAGTTTGTGGTGTTGAGTACGGGAAGGTATGATATTTTATGTACAGAACAGGATGCGGGTACAGCCCTAATACCAGGGAGCTAGTGCGGGTGGTTAAGAGCCTCATTAGGCTTCCATATTTGGTAGGGTCCGGGACGGAGGTAGATTTACCCATACGATGGACAGAGATTCACGAAAACCAGGGTATGATACGTTATTTCTCTGCCATTTAACCAGCCCCTAGCGCAGCAGCCCCTAGACCACATCTCCGCCACTAAGCCTCATGAATTATCCACTTCCAGTCTCTTTCACGACTATCAACCCCCTCGGCCTCCTCTCAGAGCGCCACAACTCTAACTTCCTCCAACCCCCAAAACGGATGCACAGACACCGTCACCCCCTCTCACTCGAATAACACCCGAAAAAACAATCATCCTCAGAAATACCTGTAAAACTCCATTCCATTCCACTATGTAAGCCACTTTAGACCCCCCCCCCGCGCTTCCATAATACATACATACAGAAGAATCGCTCCTCTAAACTATAGGAGTTATAAAGGATAGAGAAGAAAAGAAAGGAAAAATAGGATAGTAGGCAAAAAAAAGACGTAACCAACCCCCCCCATACGATACGATATACCAAAAAAACACCTCCCAACCGGTCAAACATACAAAAAGGGGGTGGAGGAAATTCTTGGGCCCATTTTTACAATATAAGGTTGAGAAAAGAAGGCAATAATAAGGGAAGAAGAAAAGGGGGGGGGGAAGGAACCTCAACCATTTCTAGGAAGAGAGAAAAAGAAACCTTCACCGGTACATCACAAGAGGGCAAACAGGACATCATTTCAGCTTGACATAGTTTCCCGGAAACTGCCCTGTTCTGCCATTCAGCTTTCCAGTCCACCATTCATTCTCGTTACTAGTCCTCTGCACGATTTCAACGACGTCCCCAGTGCTGAAGCTTAGATCCCCATCCGCCTGTGCCTCATAGTCGTACAGAGCCGTCGCCTTCTCGGGCTCAACACTCAAATTTTTCGGCTTCGGTCTGGGCGGGGGAGGAACCTTCTTGCCTGTTGTCGAGTAGTTTGTTCCAGTAGAGTTGCTTCTCGCGACGCCGGTGGTGGTAGCGGGACTTAAGAGGCCGCTTCCCTCGGTTGAAGCGGGAGCGCCAGTTGATGTGTAGGGCGGTGGCGGGGTTTCTGTACTATCGCCGCTGGTACGTGACATATCCAAAGATGTTGTCCGTCGTGACGTCACGGAAGCTGTATCTGATTTGCCGGATTTCTGGAACTTCGGATTCGGTTTTGAGGGACGCTGGCTAGTTGTCTTGAAGCGAACTATGGCGAGAGCTTCTGCTTGCTCTTGGACCCCGTCGCGTTTCTTCTCAAAAGCCGCCTCGACGTCGAGAGTGAGGTCAAAATAGCCGATGTTGATAGCTTGCATTCTCTCGTGAAGAGTATAGAACACGTTCAATTGCATGTAGTAGAAGCTCTGGAACAGAGGCTGAATAAACTCTCTTTCGAGCATGAAGAGCTTTGGAAGCTCCGTCTTAAGGAGCTCGTTGTAGTAGTTGAACTCCTGCGTTGCTAGCTCCACATCACCCTCTGCCTTGTACATCGCCTTCTCATCCTTGAGGGTTTTATCCTTCTTATCCTGAAGCTTCTTGAAAGCCGTCCGACGGCGGTCGTAATCCAGTTGCTTGTGGTCGCGCTTCAAAGCCGTCTTTCGAATAACCTTGATAATCTCCATGAGCTCATCGGCTGGTCGAATTATTCGTGTTTCGATCATTTCGAGCTCTGGTTGCAAGGTAACCTTGAGGTCGTTGACGATACTTTCATACTCCTCGCAGGCCCGGATACCCTCAGGGTTCCCTTCGATCTGGATCGAATCCGGATCCGACACTTGTCCAGAGATCGGCTTGTAGATTTCAGCAATGGACTTTGAGAATTCGATCTGATGATCCAGCATGCCTAGGGTCTATCAGTAATCTGTTTAGCTAAACCGGGGGGTGATTTACCGCATACCATTAATAGCATCGAAATACCTGGAAGACAAATCAGAACTGCCCACAATAGCGAAGGACCCAGAGTAACTTTAACTTACTTTTTCGATTCATCATGGAGCTTCTTCGTTTCCTATAGCACAACAAACCTAAGTATGCTACTTCCTAAAGCTGACATCGTAGCTTCAAACAAACCTTTTCCAGCTCTTCAAATCGTCTTTCTGCGTCTAGATAGATCGCATCTTTCGTGATTTCACCCTAAACCCTATCATTAAGCAACAATTCACACCTCGACCGACCAAGCGATATATTTTCTTCTCTTTTTTTTTTTGAAAGGAAGGACGAAAGAAAGAAAGAGTCCACATCGAGAGCCATCATACCATATTGAATTTCTGCTTAATCGATTGCGGCGCCTACACTCCTCGCGTTAGCCTTTCAACTTCCGACTCCTCCCTCCCTCCTCCCTCTAAGAGTTTGCCTAGAAAGCCCTACCCGAACGACGCCCCGCTGAAACCCTTTCCAACTCATGACAAGCAAATGTCTATTGCAAACGATGGCTTGTAAAGGGAGAAATAATAATAGAAAAAGCAGTCAAAGTGTATGGTTTTCGAGAGTTTGTAAATTGGTCGTTTTAGAAAAACGAGTAAAAAGAAGAGTAGGATTAGGAGTGCAAGAGAGGGGAGGGAGTGAGATAAAGAGGGAAAGCGGAGATTTGGCTTCCCGGCGTTTTCTTTCCTTTGTAAAATCGATTCCGGAGCCGGGGGAGGGGGGTTGGAGAGGCAATGACGAAAGCAGTGACACGAGCCTGGATGACAAAAGGGAAAGAAAAAAAAGAGAGGACGAAGAGTATGGAGTCCGAAAACGGCCCAAGATCGTCAAGGGTCTAAGCCGCTGCCGAGCCAACGAATCTACGTAAGCTAGCTTAGGTTCGTGCTGTAATCTACTCGAGTAGATGATGGAACCACAGAGCTAGATTTTCTATTCTAAGTTCTCCGTTGGCTGCGCGTTCATTCTTCGCTCTGATACAGAGTCCATTGACCTGAGCGGGGCTTACGGAAGACGGCAGAGGTAGAAGAAATGCCTCTTTTCTCCCTCGTGGATTCTCACCTGGTATTACGAGATGGGGGGGATTTGAGCACCAAACCTGAAGTGAAAGAGAGGGAGAGCTTTCTGCTTGGCAAACGTGGCTTACCCCTCCGCCCTCCTTTAGGTCCCAATAACCACCGTAGAAAAAGCTCCACTCGGAGAGACTATTCTCCGACTGCCCACTTCTCATATCTTCTTGGAATTCCTGTAATGTATAACCTGAAGCCTAAAACACCGGGAGTCTTTCCGCACATGCCATCCCTCTCGTTGGTAGAATTGATCTGGGCAATTGATGTTTGCAAGGTTTCCCGAGAGATTGGTACGGGCAGGGTATGATACTCCACTGGGTTCTTGGCGTTTAAGCGAACTTTTTCACGTGATAAACAATACGAGTGATCATGTGTGAGAAGCAATTCTCCTAAAACGACGACTTCAAGGGATTGCAAAAAAAAAGGAATGTGAATTCTAACGCTAAAGGAAAGCTGTGCAACTCCAACCGTTATAGTCAAATCCTGCGCCCTAAAACTCACCACTTAATAGTACTGCTCCTCCTTTGGAAAATCGGTGCTCTCGCTGACGGACTTCCACTCTTCAACCCTCTTGCTGAACTCCTCGTTAGTGCCAATAATGCACTTGACAGCATCACTTCCGAGAGCAAGTGTTTTAGGAATTTCCCTCCCCCTTGCGCATCCCGAGCTGGTGAGGACATCAAAGATGACCTGAGCACCCCTCTTGGGGTCTCCATTTTGTTTTCTGTCACGCTCGGCGAGGAATGCCTTTGTCTTCTCGTTGATCTCAGCGTAGGCTTCGATTTTGGATTCTGGAAGCTGAAATGACGTCCCAGAGGAGAGGAGGTTTGTGCGGAAGTAGCCGGGTTCGATCAGGCAGGTTTTTATGCCGAAGGGTTTGACCTCATTGTCAAGGGTGAGGGAAAGGTCTAAGGTATGTTAGTAAGTTTGTCATTGAGAGAGTAGGGGAAGTGCACTTCTGATAGCGGCCTTGGAGGAGTGGTAAAGACCAATGAGAGGATCTGCCATTGAAGCTCCCATGCTGCCAACTGTGGCAACGATACCATCCTTTCGTTCTCGAAAATGTGGGAGGATGGCACGGTAGAGGTTAAGGATGCCGAAGACATTTGTATGGTATTGTGCAAGCGATTCTTCGGGACTACGTAATCAATTAACGTATTTGACCTAGTAATGGGACACTCACTAGAAATGGGACACTTTTGAAAAACAGACTTGTGAAATTGAAATTGATATAATAGGACCAGCTCAAGTACAAACAATCTAGTAATTACTCATATTATAGTAATTGATATCTAGTTTCAGTATATGAACATACATTCAGCATTTTCTTTCTATTGATCTTGATATTTGGTATATAATACAAATTAGATATAATTTGTAACAGCATATAAATGATGAAATAGAACAATTAATATGATACAATTTGGAAATCTTTTAGCATGAGGCTCTTCCTCAGGGTCTATAGTATAATACCCTAAGGTTTTGTGTGAGTGGCTGTCTTATATAACCGGAGTCGTTGATTTCAAGATTGCGGCATTTCTGCCCTCTCTCATATAAACATATCGAATACAAAAAACCTCGAAACTCACACCAATCGACTTCCTATGTCGCCACCCAAGGATACCAAAGAGAACCGCATTCAGGAAGCCTTAAAGGCCAATGAGGCTGATCCTGGACTGTCTCTACGCAAGTTGTCACAGATGTTTCAAATACCAAAATCAACACTTCACAAGCGAATCTCCCAAACATCAACCCCTCGCAAGGCAGCTCACGAATCCCAGCAACTCCTATCCAAGGCTGAAGAGGTGGCCTTGACTTCCTGGATCAAGAAGTGGGACGACTATGGATTCCCAACCTGGCGCAGACATGTTTATCAAATGGTTCAAAGCCTCCTGCGTGACCGAAATTGTAGTGATCAAGTTGGAGAGCATTGGCTAAACCGCTTTCTTGGCCGCCATCCAGATTTGGACTCGAAGGTTGGGAGATGTTTGGATAAGGAGAGGGCTTTGGCAACGGACCTGGATTCTTTCAAAAAGCATCTTGATCGCTTTTATCATATCAGGTGGAGGTTTCATGTGAGAGATGAAGATACCTGGAATACCGATGAGAAGGGATTTGCTATTGGATTAGGAGGTGCAGGGACCTTGATTTGTCGTGCCTCACGCCGTAATCCAAGTCTCATCCAGGATGGTGGCCGTGATTGGATCACGGTAGTAGAGGCAATCTCTGGTGGTGCTAAAGTCCTTCCCCCTCTTATTATCTTTAAGGCCAATGCCCATCTAATAGGACATCATACCAATATCGAGATTGAAGAGAAGGAGGATGCCTTCTTTGCAACCTCAGCCAAGGGTTATACCAATGCCCAAATCACCTTCAAATGGTTCCAGGAGATATTTGAACAACGAACCCGTACTGTAAATGGTATCAACCAGCATTGGATTCTCGTATTGGATGGCCATTCAACCCATGTCGAGAACTACGAGTTCATTCAGCATGCAATTGACCACAATATTCATCTCATCTGTCTCCCTTCGCATTCAACTCATATCCTTCAACCTCTTGATGTTGGTATCTTCAGTCCAGTCTCAACCTATTATAGGCAAGAGCTAGAAGATTGTGTACGCCAACAAGGGCCCTATGGAACTATCAAGAAGACAGATGTGTTTCCCTTGCTCCAGAGAGCAAGGCTGAAAACCTTTCAGCCAGAAATAATTCTGTCAGCATGGCGAGCCTGTGGGCTTATCCTGTTCAACAGAAATAGAATTTTGAGAGATCCTGTCTTACAAGCAAAGATGGTTTCCAAGACCCCTTTGGCAACCAGACGTCCTGGCCTCCGCCCAGCTTCTCACAGAATTGAGGGTGCTCCTGAGCTTGATCAGATTAAGCTCAGCAATGAGCAAATACCTGAAACCCCAGAGAACAAGGCTGTCAAAGACCTTTTGACCCAATGTATTAAGCAAGCAAGGATTCTGAATGCTGCAAGAGTGATTGCTGATGAAGAGGTTACCAAGGTTAGACAACTGGTCAAACCAGCCAAGGCTGACAGAAGACAACTAGGTGGTGGACTGCTTCTTAGCTCAAAGCACCTGGCTAAGCTTTATCATAAGCGTATGGCGCTTGACAAGAAGAAGGCTGAAGCTTCAATGAAGCGTAAGGTAACAAAGGCTTTGGCCAAGAGACAGACTCAATCAAAGGGCCGCAAAGGCAGGAGAACTCATGTAGAATCAGATGAAGGAGCCATGGCCTCCAGCATTGACTCTGAGGAGTCTGAGAGTGGTAGTGATGAAGAAGCTGTTGAGAATCAACTAGTTTATTCTACTCAGAAAGTATGTATCCTTCTTGTTAAAAGTTGCTTGTATTAAATCTCACGACTTGACAACAACAGGACTCCAATCAATCTGCTTCCACCCTCCAGCTACGCCTCAGAGCTGCACCTACCCGTTACAGGTATTAGAATATTTTTAAAATTTATTCTACCTTCTACAACCTTGGCCAAGTGGGTCAATCATGAATTCTCACTTGCAGGATATATTTACTAATAGATCTTGCAATATTAGTGTAATTACAATAAAAGTGATAGAGGATGTTGGATGGATTCCTGGCTTTTCAGATTCCAATTTGTAGCTTTTATAATGTACTTTGGGTTGAGTTACAACTGTTTTTCAATCATGTAGTATACTATCACTCTCTGTCCCATTTCTAGTGAGTGTCCCATTACTAGGTCAAATACGTTAGTCCCTACTTCCCATCCAACCTTTAAGATAGAGTGGACACATGCGTTCGCTCCTCCAAAGTTCCCGCAACAACATAAGCTGCATTCAAAACTATAACATTGATATGTCCATAAACCGCAATGGCGCCCTCAACCTGCTTCTTGAGCACATCCAAAGGCTCGTTCTGGTCAATCCTGGCGACCGCAGCGCCGGCTTCCTTCAGAGAAGCCAATCTCGATGTATTCCTTCCCGCCGCGACAACTTTGTGACCGTTCTTGAGGATCGTGTGAGCAAGTTCGTTGCCGAGGCCGGAGGAAGTCCCGGTGACAAGCCAGACTTTTTGAGCAGCCATTTTAAACCAAGGCGTTGCTTTGCATGATAATAAAAAGTGCAAATAGAAGTAGGAGTAGTAGGAGTCGCGTTTGTGAGTATTCAATTGGCTTTAAGGTAGTTGATTGTGGGAAGGAAAAATTGGGCGAGAATTAGGCATCTATTTATCTCTTCAAATTCTCAATCTATAATAGCTTTCAAACGTCATTAGTCCCCACATCTCCCACCTCGATGATCATTTCCTTTCGGTGCTACATCGGCGTTAGCAACAGAGCCGCTCGCAGTTTAAGGTTTTCCCAGTCGGCGTTACAGGGTCCATTAGGAAGGTTATAGAACAGTTATTTGAGGTTAATCGCCCAACAATATCCCTGCCTGTTCCGGCTAACGGGCCCCGGCCCTCTCTCCTCGGCCGGCAAAACATGAAAATATTGAGTCGCCCTTGTTTATCGTGTGCCACCCCTGCCAAGCCATTTTTTTGAACTCCATTCCTCGGTGACATCAGTGCAAATGTGGTCACGTGGCTCATATTGGCCGCGTTCTGAAGTCCACACATCTGCAGAATCCTAGCTATCATATTAACAAAAAAAGTTGCTTACTCAACTACTATCTCGAAAACAATATCTTGCTGGTCCAGGAGATAAGCAGTTTCTTCCAAAAGCCTCGCTATAACGAGCGAAAACCCCCAAACTCCTGGGGCTCCTTACAACGAGGTGCAGCTGCATCATATGGCGGGTATGCAATCAGGGTCGGATGTGCATAGCCACCTCGGACTCTCGTATATACCAGGGCTCTACCCTTATCGATAAGGTTTTTTTTGATCCCGATGGTTTATCTGACTCCCTTCGATGTACCGCTCGTTCCCCCTGGATAAATGGACCCCAATCATTATAAGCATACCTCAAGCCTCTATTACTCTTTATAATAATATAATAAGCCTCCTCGCCCTCAATTCAGTAGCCCTAGGCTACTATCAAACCTACACCATAGCTCATGCATTTAAAGTTTCCTCCAGGTTCACGCCCACCACAGCATTCGTGATACTTTTACCTCTTTGCAAATTTGAGGTACAACCCGGGGTGGGGCGTTCATCCTGCGGTTTCATATCATAATTCTCTCTGCAGCCTAAAACTATGACCCCATGTATCTGTACCCTGTTATGAGTTTCTTGGTTTAGGGAGGTGGTTGGGTTCCCCCAGAAGTTTCCCTTTCAAAACTTCCTTGGAGATCGTTGAGAGACTGGCGTTGCTGAATAGTAGGGAGCGTCAAGTAGGGAGCGTCACGGCAAATGAGCTCTCCTCAATATCACCTCGAAAAGGAGGTGACGGCCCAATGGGAATCAACAAACTCATTATAGCATCAATTTCTCCTACTACCAACTTTAGATAATAACTACTGTGTAAACAACAGCACTAATAGTAGTAGATCGGGGGGGGTTGTATAGATTCGATATATCTGGTGGGATGCTGGCGTACTCTTAAGTTTGTAGGCTCCTAACTTAGAGGTTCCTGATCAACCAGCTTACCTTTTTTTTTTTGGTGTGAAAGCTAATTAAGCACATCAGAGGTTTTGGGAAGTTGGAGAGTTATTGGACGTTTGTTTCTCGTTCTCGCATGTACTGTTCAACTAAGGATTCTAATTCGGAAGCAGGACATGCCAGGTATTCATAGGAAACTAGCTAGCCCTACACATGAGTGGCGTGGGGAGGTCCCCAGGCTTGGGCAGCAGGAACCTGTATTTGGGTCACAGGGTAAAATTTGGCGAAACCTTGGCTACAAAACACATAGGGATTTTGCGAGCCCATTCGCCAGACTTATCCCTATACTCGAAGCACAGACGATGCTCTTCGCTCACCATGTTGGGGCATTTAACAATGTGCCTGTTGGATATGTTTGCGTGGATACAGGGTTCCAATTTCATTGAATATATTTCCTTCCGGATTGGAGAGCCTGAGATTCAGGCCGAGTATGCCGAACATGCCATAAGATAATGCAACATCTTGTCCGAGAGTATTTTAGTGGGGAGGTGATGCTACGCTATAGTTCGGGCGCCTGATACTTTATCTTTTGTAAAAAAGGACATTGGTATCCAATCATAGCACTCTCTCATGATATCAATAGAACGAGGAACGGGGGGGTTCTGGTGTATATCTGTGCTCTGCCTCCGAAACACTCGCTTTCTTTGTCAGAGGACAAATGTTCCCCGAATAAAATCCATGGCTAGTATCCCCGATGTAACTACTCTTTAGTACAGGAAAGGACAGGGATAAAACTTTTGCATGGTAAATTATCTATGCGTATCTGACCGCCCATACAAAATTCAGACCCAAGTGTTCGGGTTCTATATGCCTGTAACTTGTAGCTAGACGCCCAAAGCCGAGCTCGCGAGAGTAGAACATTGGGGGACGCACGGGATGTGGTGTTGCGGATACAAGGCCTCATACCCATTGAATAGACTACAATTCTCTGACCTTGCTTACCTGGCGAATTTCCCTACATCACGCTAGAATATGAACTAAAAAAAGCTGGCTTCACACTTTTCTAGAAATGTCAGTCGAGTGGTACCGGTATCAGATGAATTTCAGGTCGAGTTATGATGTAAATATTTTCCATCGACAGGAGTACTAAACCCGATATGAGAGTGATGTTACCAGTAGATGTGAGGCAATGAGCCTTGATATTTCTACCAACATCCGGAGCCATGTGATAGCATTACACCTCTATGAGGCTGAATCTTCCAATCAAAGAGATACGCTAATTTCACTAATGCCTCTTTAGCACGATGTGGGGAAATCTGGTACTAACAACACTGCAGGGGATGACCCTCTACAGCCAACGCGGATGTTCTGTTATCATCAATGAGCGGGGGGCGGATGTCTCGACTAGTTACTAGACGGGAGTCTTGGTGAGACGAAACTCTACCCTGCAGGAGATTGCGGTGCCACTATACGGGGGTTATTGCGCAATTGGGGTCCTGTGTTGAGGGGCGTTAAAGAGGCAAACAAAATCCTTATTTCATCAAGACTTTCGTCAAGTGACTGCATTATTTCCTACTATTGGTATCTGCAGCACTCATCAGCCTTTAAACTCACACCGACGAGTCGAGCTTTTTCCCACTTGCACTCCCAGAAGATGGACTCGTACCGCCCCCTGTGCGAACTATTGTATATTCTCACGAAAGTCAGAATGGCGCTAAAGTGATCTAAGGCGAAACTAAGGCACGAAGAACGCCAGGTCGCCACAGCTTAAACATGTAGAGAGCAGCGGTTGGACAGGTTCAAGAAAATCATCACTAGCACCACTCCGTCTTTCATGATGTTCTACGGCAGACGGTAACCCCTAGGGGGTGATATTTCATGACGGTGGGTGCGCCACCACATGTGTGACCTTGCTCGAGCGTTCTTAAAAGGAGTTAGCATAGGAAGGGCTTGGTTAGTGGCTAACAAAGAGGAAGAAACCCAGTCTCCTTTCCGGATCGATCCTTGTTTTTCTTTTCCTTGGCCTTTGGCTGATTACTCCCCTGCACTAACTAGTTTATAGATACAGTAATTGAAAAGGCGCTCCCCACAATACCGTACTCGTAACAGCACTCTGATACGCCTTTTACAGTAGTTCCGGGACTACCCGTTGAGAAAAGGAGCCCTATTACTTGGCTGTCAGAACCGCTAATTTGCGAATTGTTGACCTGTTTTAATATGATGCAGCTCCAGCACTTGGAATGCCACCCAAAAAGGTTACATATCATCGAGGGCGGCCTGAAGCCAAAATTCACACTCTCTGATGCGGAGCATGAGCTTGGAGGAGTCTGTATGATAATTACCATTTCGGCAGACAAGATTGCCGTCTCACACTGCCCGAGTGCATGAGTATGGCACTACACATAGAGTACCAGCACCATATGTTCGCCATGCACAATAGTTCGTATGCAGTGGTTATAATCCCGCATTCTAGCTTCTCTGCAGTGCAGTACTCGAATCGGAATCCTAAATCGTACAGCTGAGCGACTTCAATAAAGGCAGTTGCGAAGGAAGCACCACCGTTCGATGCTAATAACCTATTTAGCTACTTATGCTGATTTTATGTCACCGCACCGAACCCCCCAGAATTCTAACCCCAGAACTTGTGCCACCACGAGGCAAGGCAAAGCCAATAGAAAGGCTTACTAGTGCGGCAGGCGTGTGGGGGGCATTCTCTCTGTTAACCTTGGCTGTCGCGTAAACTCTGCTAGAATGTCAACCCCTCGCTACCCGTTTGGGGTACTATACAGCCCCAGAACAGGGGGAAAGCGAAGCCTAGGATTCAATGATCATTTCTTTGGGCCTAGTCTTTTTTCGGTTTAGGGGTCTGTCATCTGCTGTCGGGCAGGTAGAGGTCAAGCATGCTGCGCTGCGCGTACCGCGGTATTCGGTATAGTCCCCGTGGGATCTTCGGCTTGGAGGCCGGCCGCGGCACCAATACTGGTGGGGGTCGCATTCCCCCTAAGAGATGGTGATAGATGGGGCTATCAAGGTGCTGCCAAAGTTTGGGACTTTTCTTCTCGTCAGAGAGGTGCTCAATTCAACCTTCACCATGCCGGCAGGCCAGGTAGTGGAGACAGCCGGCATCCAATAAGCAGTGTACCCTACTACCCTAGGTGAATATGGGTGGCCCTCGGTTATATACAACCCTAAATGGTCCAGTATTTTCACAGCTCCCCCTACCGGGAGGAGCGGAAATATCGTAAAAATGGGCGTGGGTTGCGGAGAGTGTTGGCTCTCTTGTTGCCGTTTTTCGAGGACAGGGTGGGGGAGAGCGGCGTAAATTGGAGTATAGAAACGAGGTTAGAAGGCGGGAGTTGGAGCCCGGCCCTCATCCCCCCCCCCTCCTCCTCCTCCTCCTCCTCTTGGCAATTGGCTCAGATTGCGGTGTGCTCGGTGCAGTGAAGAAGAACGTTAAGCGAAGCTCTTCCGATAATAAGGGAGGTTTTCGGGATCATTTCCCTAGCAGGCCTTGGCTCGAACGTGCTTGCTGCCTTGGCTCCGACTACGGCTTGTTACTACCACGGGGATCCCGAGTGCTACGCCTCATCTCGGGCCATGCGTCGAGCATCACCCATCAGAATGAGATGGTAGATTTGTTGATGAGTAATAGAGTGGGAATTGAGATCCATCAATCATGCGGCGTCGCTGGAGGTCGTCAATTTATTGCTGCCTTATCAGGGTTGGAAGTACATCCCCCGTAATATATTATATACTTGATAGGACTAACAAACTTTAGGAACTTGACCACCATCCAAAGCCATCTCCTCCACACCGGAATCTCGCAACCCTTCAAGAAGCGGCCCGGCGCCAATACAGCCACGGCCGAGGCCCTCGGCTAGCTCACTCGGATCCTCTCGGCCAGCAAGCCCGGTATGCTCCTTCACTGGGCGACATCGACAGAAACCGTGCCCAACCCGGATGAGCAGGCCACTGTCGTGGCCCGAACGTCATTTCCCCTCTCACCTACACCTCCTGTCGTCATCTCACTCAGATGTGCGCCTTGGGCTACAGTACAACGTCGCGAACTACTGGTACAAGGCAAACTTCGCCTCGGACCTATTACACCACATCTCCCACATCCTAGTGTTGACGGAGGGTGTCGTCAAGCATTATGGCGATCCCTGGGGGGCGCTCTGGGATTGGCGAAGAATGAGAATGGAGATCTCACTGAGAGGAACTCGGATTCACTCAAATGGTTTTGCCTTGGAAGGCTATGCTTACGAGGTCGGAAATCCCGGCACTGGATGTGCAGGTGCAAGGGCTGTCATACAACCTCAACTTCTGCCGCTATTCTCAGCAAGTCTAGTACTAGCACTGCCACCTCTACAATAGTGTTGCCCCTGTTGTCAGTGCCACTTCTGTCGTCCCACGGCATCAGTTACCCCAAGCACCCACCTACCCACTATTACCACCCCTCAACCGCTAACAACCACCTCTTCTGCCAGCCTCCACTGCCACACCCGCCCCGACGGTGTGGTTCACTACGATTAATTCCGAGAGCAAGAGGGGAAAAAAAGGGAAAGAAAAAGAAATTGGCCCGGTACGTACTATGTGGATCGATCGATCGCAGGAACGTTACATATGAGATATTAAGATATTGGCCACGTCAAGCATCTTCTCTCTTTTACTCTTTATTTTACTCTTCCCTCCTTTCTCTCATCGCTTCTTTCTCCCGGGGAGGTGGAATTAATTTGGATTGGGAGGGGTTTTTTCTTCACTATAGACAATTGTATTATCAAGGCCATGTAGTGGTTGTCAACCGTATATACAGTGATGGATTGAATCACTCTTATATCACACCATCCAGCACCATCACACAAGCAGACTGTCGGTAGCTCGCGCTCGATACAGCACTGTAAAAATCAGAAAAGTATTTTTACTAGTCCCATACAAGTCTCTGCTTCTATCACCAAAAGGAGGATATACCGATTCCCCACCGCGCCCCCTCCCCAACCAAGCCAGCCCACTGACACAACCCAGCACGACCCAAACCACAGTTCGCCGTCCCCACATCCACACACCAAAACTCGACAACATCAAACCCATCCATCCATTCATCCATCCATGCAGCCCTAAGATAATAAAAATAAAAACAAATCCCCCCTCATATCATATACACAAGCCCCCCCAAATCAAACCACTTCATCACAGAGCAGTAAAAACCCACTTTTCCACAAAATACATCCATTACACCCACCCACCCATCCACTTCAATCCTCATCACTCTTAAAAAGAAATCGAAAATCCACCCGAGTGATACCCCATGATCGCGATCTCGACATCCCAGTACCAGTACATCACCCACCCACCCGCATGAAAGAACACAATAGACGAGAACAGTTACGTTACGTACCACACCACACCACACCCGAGCAAGGACGTGCAATGCTTTGTAGAGTATATATGTATGTACGTATGTATGTGCTCCATCGAATGGAAACGGGGAACCGCTCACTCGTGCACTAACTATACCATTGTATGGATGATATAATACAGTACAGTACCAACCCCACCCCACCCCACCGGAGCAGGAAGAGCTCACTCAGTTCGGACAAGGTGAACAAGATTGAAAAACCCGGAATTTAACCACGTGCCTGTCCATCCATCTACCTACGAGTAGTAAAGTGACTAATCAAAAGTCTTGGTGATCGGGCCCTTTCACACGAAAAATTGCCCTTTTGAAGGGTTTTTTACCCAAGTTCCTCTAGCAAACTTGGATGGAAAACTTTCCAGAAACCACTTAAGTAGTTATATATATATCTCAAGATTATCCTCCAGTTATTTACAGAGTCTCCTGACACTTCCTTCTTATGATACACCTTATCAAAGATGGGAACATTGTTGGTGAGTGGTTGCTGGGGCAATTATCTTAGCAAATTAGCGAAAATGATGATTTTCAAGCAATAGTAGAACTTTACAAGCCAGTAGGGCCTTCAGTTGGTGATGAGTATACTTGAAATTAATCATGGGGAATTGCACAGATAATGAGACTTTAAATAAGAAGTTTGGGAAAAGGAGATCTAGTTTCTGGTGAGATATTAACAATTAAAAAGTGGAGTTTTCGCCCATTTTTGGTGTGAAACGGGAGAATCACCAAGACTTTTGATTAGTCACTTTATAATACTTGTGTATTGTAAAAATGGTTAGTCTTTCTTATTTGATGGGGGGTACTTCAGGGAAAACACTATATCACACAGTAAGTTACACAACCACCAAACAAACACCGTACCATATCTATCTAATTATCTACTCCCTATCTACCCATCAGATGAGCTGCCGGTATACTACACTACTCGACTGCCGCACGTACCAGCAGCACCTACCCACCTACCAGACAGACAGACGGACAGACCAGTCATAGACTAACTTAGATTTTCCCCTCAGGATGCCATGTCTCCATCCGCCTGCCTGCCCATCGGTTCTTTAGGTACCGGTGCAGTATGATACAACACATAGTATTGGTGCTTGAGTGTGGTGCAGTGCGCCTGCCTGCCTGCCTGCTCGTCGGAGGGGGGTTATAAAGTGCAATGTGCGGAGCTGGCATTAGCGCCTGCACCCTGCATAGGCTAGCCTACTGTGCCCTGCTTTATATCGGGGTATTCACAAATGGCGATGGGGGGGAGAGAGAAAGGAGGGAAGGAAGGAAGGAAGGAAGGAGAGATTCGGACTGCTGCTCGAGATCTAGAGTATAGCCGTGTGGGGTCGCGCGGGTTGTTCGTGCAGGAGGTGTGATTCTTGCTATTCGAGTAGTGGATAGTATGATATGGGTTTATTTATTTGGTTGCTAGGGCTGGAGCAGGGGAGTGTGTGGCTCGGAATGGATGGAGCCGAGTGGAAAGTGGAGTGGAGTGGAAATCAACTGTCATAAAGTCGTAATAATCACCCTTCACATTTCCCACCCCCGTGGAGTGTAACAGGACTGGCGCCGGCACACCACAATAATAGTCAACGAAATAAATATTAAAACACCACTACAGTAGCACTCCGGTGGGAGAGCGTCTTGTGAATGGTCACGACAAAGAATGACAAGATTGCAAATTTTCAGAAGGCAAAAAAAGGGCTACTTTTTTTTTTAGTAAAAAAACATATCCATTCCCCCCATCCCCCGCCGCCAAAATTCCCCAAATCCAATCCTTCCATTTTTTTTATGATACCGTCCCTAAGAAATGATGATAAATATTTGAATGAAAAAAAAAACCAGGTGCAACAAAACGGTAAAAAAAGAAAACTCGACCGCGGTATATCAAATGCAGTGCAGTATGGCAGAAGACAGACGGGAAAGGCAGGCATACAGAAAAGGGAATAGAACGATAGAAAGAAAAATGCACCCAGGAAAGGGTGCACGCATGCAAGAATCGATGGGAAGGGGGTAACCAAAGGATGGGAATAAAAGATTAAAAGAGAGAAGAACGAAGAAGAAAAACAGACAAGCACACTCGCAAATAAACAAACCTGGAGTTGAGAATTCAAACGACAGAACGGCAGCGGAAAATGAAATGATAAGCCCAGCCTAACTCCCGACCCAACGATTAAAACGCAAGAACCTATAATACAGTAGGAAGCAGAAGAACCCCCCAGAGAGAAAAGAAGAAAGCGAGAAAGAAAAAGAAAAAAAAAAAGACCTCTTCGTGTCGAATTTTGAATGAAACAAAAAAACATGCGTAAAATCGTGATGTTCGTCATTTCCGCTACCACCATCAATGACCCTCCCACTATGCAAGTTCAACCCCGCCCCAACTCCGTAGTAGAACATCCTCCTGTAAACAGAAAATGAAACAAAACACAGTTAGTCCAACTTTGCCTGAGTAGGTCCCGATGCCGGCGTCGAAGGCGATGAAGCCTTCCGCGACGGTGTCAGTGACATGCCCTCCTCACTCAATACACTCAACCATCCGCTTCCGACCTCGCTCTTGAGAGCTTCAACTTTACGTCTATACTCGTCTCCTTTCTGAGCCCAATCGACATTCTCACTCGGTGAAGAATGGTGGTTCGGAGGTGATGACTCCGCACCAGATGACGTCTCCTCTGGCGGGTGGTATATCTCTTTCGGTGCTGTCGGAGGCTTTGGTGGGGAGACAACCACCGGCCTGCTCTGTGAAGCCGACCTAACAGCCGTCGGTTTGGTATTTGATTGCGTCTCTTGACGGATCGACACATTGCTATCATCCCGGCTTAGTTCGACAACTCTCCGCCTTCCGACCCTCTTTTTAGCCCTAGCCACCTCTCCGTTGCCGATCTTGACAATCTTCTCGTTGTCATGCTTGTCTTTTTTCTTAGAATCCATGGGTGAGACGGTATTTACCGCCACAGTGGGCGACGGCGGTACCCTCATCACAGGGACAGCAGGGCTCTCCGCTACCCTATCCTTTAGGTTTCGCTTTTCCATCATTCCAGGTTTTTGTGAGTCTAATGAAATATCATCCGAATACCCAGGTGTTTCTCGGAACAGATTGAAGATAGTCACACGGTAAGAAGAGTGGGTCTTGGTGAAAGGATTCGAGGCAATCCAGATCTCCGCTATATTGGGTACACCCGTTAACCGAGCCAATTCTGTGGGGTCAGTGAGCTTGTTTTCCCGCAGATCTAGGCGTTCCAGGGACAGCAATCGCTCTACTCCCGCAATCGACGCTAGCACATTGCCACGGAGGTTAAGTGCGGTTATAGCAGGAAGTGGGTTCCGGGTCAAGGAGTGCAGAGAGTCGATCATGTTTCCAGAAAGGTTCAAAGCACGCAGATTGTAAAGAATGGAGAGACACTCGGGAATGGACTTGAAAAGGTTACCCGAGAGATCGAGCGATGATAAGGAACCAGCCAACGGGGTCAGGGCAGCAGAGGAAATCGATATTAAATCATTCTCCGCCAAAGAGAGATGTCTCAAGAAGCGCCATTTCGTATTGGGAAGATTGGCTGGCAGTGTCAGGCCATGGTTAGAAGCCGGAAGGAGAGTTGAAGTTGACGACGAGTGGCTACTACCAGAGCCAGATCTCCGCATCCTGTGAGAACGAGAATGTGAATTCGTAGCATTAGAATTAGTCCTAGAGCTAGCAGGTCTTGTGGGCGAATTGCTGCGGGGTCGGTTCTTAGAGCTCGATCTTGAGGAACCAGAGGGAACCCTAGACATAGCGTGGTAATGGCCGACAGGGGCACTGCTGCTACCAATTTGGCCTGTGGTCGGAGAGGGCGGAGTCGATGGCTCCCCCTCATTGCCCAGACCAGGGCTCGAGGAAGGGTACGAAATTATTGGCGAAGATGAAGATTTAGCAGACCTCCGCCGTCTCTTGTCCATGTCGTCCAGAACGATAGCAACGATAAGTTCGGTGGGGTCTTTGATCCCACCCCGTTTCACAACCAAACTTCGTAGCCTCTCTGCCAGTTGGTCCCATCCAAAGAATTGGCGGATATCAATATCGCAAATCTCCAATGCACTAATATTCTTGAACGCCAACAAAGGGACCGCGGTATCGAATGGAAACTCTTCAAACCCCTCAATGAGACGAGATTTCCTATCAGGTGCAAGTCTCAGGCAGGGTATCTTGGTGAATGCTGAGTAGAGGTATTTTAAATCGGCCTCTAGAGCTGCTTTCGCTTTCTCACTTTTGACCGAAGCGGACGTCCCGAGTCCTATGGAAGACCACAATGACGATACCCCAGACATGACACTCCTAACACTAGACACGGAGTGTATCGACAAGCTATCTGATGAGTGATTCCTACGCCTAGACGTATCCCTCAAGAACGAAACATAATTGCCTGAGCTCTCCGCATGAATGTTCTCCAGACGAACGCCCATTGGCCCAACCGGGATGTTGAGCTCTTCGAACCGACTCAGGAGATAGTAGAGGTGATGCGGTGTAAGCCCCAGCTTCGCCGGCTTAAGGTGCTGCGAGGTGAATGACAAGGACGGAAGTGAAAAGGCAGCAGCCAGAGTGCTGGAGGTGGAAGAGGAGCCATGGGCATATTGGAGGTTGGCGGGAGTCCTTCCGGACACGGCCGGAGCTGTGTCGCTACGACGGGGCTGTCGTCTTTGAAGCTGTAGAGCATTTGCGAGAGCCTTCTCGTGTGTACGAACGAAGTGAGCAAGGTGCTTGATGTATGTCTGGCCGTCCTCAGAGTCCATTATGAATGCATGCAGGTTCGGGGAAGTTATCTCTATTTCGAAGGAGAGTGGTTTGGGAAAAGCCTATCACGAGAGTAACTTCGAGATGATGAAAATGTCAGTGAGGCGGTCGTCCCCATAGCAAGTACGAAGCCGAGACGAGTTGATAACAAGACAACAACGTAGGAAGGGATCATAAGAAGGCTGAGCGGGAGAAAACATGAACGCAGGAGCGGTCTCAGTACTTAAAATAAGGTACTTACACTGGACAAGGCCACCGATAACGGGTTTTTTAAAAAATAAAAATCTGGGAAACTGGAAGGTAGAAATTATAACTATTTCGCAGGCACACAAGAAAGGTCCAAACTGTCGGAAATCTGAAGAAAATTCCGGCGAGATAAAAAAAAAAGGGCGCTGATATTTAGGGGTGGGGGGGGTAAGGGTAATTAATCGTTGTTCGTAACAGTTCGTTATCACCAAGCGAGACTACTCGTAGGCGGACTATCCGTTCAGTCTCTTGTTTCGTTCTTTTTTCTGATCTCCTTTCTTTTCTTGCCCTACCGTATTAATTGCTGTGGGGCTTATTTTGTTTCCTTTTCCACACCGACTTTTCACGAGCAAGCACCTATCCCTATAGTCCTCTGGGAGACGTCACAGAGGATTGAAAAATTAAAATCCGACCACTTCTGCAGCGGGCCCTGCCAAGTGTCCAATACCCTTCCCTTGAGAGTGTAGGTAGAAGAGCTGGTGGTGGGTGGATGAAGGGGGGATAACGGGAAAAATAGATCGAGAGGATCGGAAAAGAAGGGTGATTAAGGGGAGAGGAGGAGAGGAGGGACGGAGAATATAGTAGAGACGAGGATGAAGAAAGAGATTCCTTCTCTCCTAGTAGTGAGAGGGAGGGAGAGGAAGGGGGGAGAGAGAGAGAAAGGGAGTGGTGGAAGGGACACGGGGAAACAAAAGGGTGCTTAAAGGAGGAACCTGTTGCTGTAGAGCAAGGTTGAGAGGGAGAGGGTAAGTGTAGCACTATGGAGGTGCATGTGTGTTATGTAGGTAAGCTGGGGGGGGGGCGTCTGTAACGCAATATAGGGAAGGGGGTGAGAAGGAAAAAGTCGTGAGAAGCGTGTGAGGACGAAGGACGAGGACTAGGACCAGAGACCTAGAAAGGGAGGGGCTGCCCGCCCATCAGCCAGTCTGCCCAGAGTGCTTCCCTACCGCAAAGACGAACGTCCAAGCGTCGGCTTTGATCCCCACGGGCCTTTCCTCTCTCTCTGCAACAGTGTGGTTCACACAAGATATCACAACTCTAGTATGGAGTCTCTGATATTAGTTTTTTTTGTTTTTTTTTTCTTTTCACTTTTTCCATTTCTCCTCTGATGATCACTCTTCACCACTCCAGGAAAGCAAAAGAAGCCCAGTCGCTCTTTTCCTCGCCGGATCAAGCTCCAGTCATCTTGGCCAGACAGTCAACAACTACTTTCTTGATTCACTACTGTAAATGATCTAGTGCCTTCCTAACTGCGTCTTTCCTGGTCAGATCGCTCGTAAACGTGCCCTCCATCGACCACAAGGTCCACAACGCGCACACAGAAGTCACCATCAGAAAAAATTACCGGTATAATATTTTAGGGCTCCAATGACCATTCCTAAGGCACCTACCTCACGTCTTGTGCCTATGGGGAGTGAGCACCTCAGCAAAAAGAAAAGAAAAGAAAAGAAAAGAAAGAAAAAAGAATCTGATCAAGGGATAAAAAATAAAAACAGAGTGAGAGTGAGAGAATAGGAAGGGGGCAAAGGGAAATAGAAATGGGTAGGGACCCACTCCAGAGTCCAGAAGGCATGGTAGAAGGGAAATGGTAAAAAAAAAATTGAAAGAAAAGGACCGGTACAGTAGCCGCTATCTTCAGCTTTGCCCCTCCTGTTTCTGCCGTTCGTGTACGAGTACCGTGACCTAGACAGAACCTCAAACGCCGGACACCACTCTCCAAACCAAGATGCGAAGCGAAGGGGAGAGCTGCGAGAGAAAGCTGCCCGTCCGCACAAACAAGCAAGCACAACAGGAAGCAAGCCAGCATAAAGGAAATGAGAACACGCAGGAAGGCTCAGTGAAAAAATGAAAAATAAGAAACTAGAGAACGAATTAGAAAATATAAAAAAAAGGAAGCCAGATACCCGCAGCTGCTATCGATTCCCAATAGGAAACGTCTTTCTACCTCTCTCCCTCTCCCTCCTCCCTCTCCCACAGCCATGCCCAAGACAATTGGGTTGCATATCCTCGAGGGCGATGGTAGGCGATGCACCTCATTTTGCTCCGGGTTTCCAAGTTTTTTCCATACCACAATGAGACAGCAGTACTTGTATTATGGTTATTATTTATTCCCTGAGGGTTTTTGTTGCACCTTTTCTGATTCCTGCACTTGCAACTTGCCAGAACCAAGAACCTATGATGAACCCAAGTTTTTTTTCTCCCTTTCTCTAGCTCTAAGTTAGTCCGACATCGAACGAGTAGAATACCATACCGGGAGGTTGTATGCTATTAGTCCACCCTGCTCTGTTCTTCCCATTCTCTGCTCTTTGCTTTGCTTTGTTTCGTTCAGTTCGGGGGGGTTTTCTTCTCCCATTTTTTGTAAAGGTGGTGGTGGTGGTTGTTCGCTGCCTGGTTCAACCTTTGCTTCTGCTCTGTCCGAGTCTTTCTTGCTGAGGACGCATGTCTCTCATGTTGCCAAGCCGGGACTCTGCTGCACGAGACCCCTGCACATGGCCTGCTAGCCTATCGCTTTGCTCCGGCCAAGCTTTATTGAATCTAACCCATGTCACCGCTTCTAATCTGCCCTTTCTCTCTCCCCCGATACTCGCCAGCCAGCCCCCTCCTAGGATGTTAATAACTTATGATACTCTCCTTTGCTTCTTGCCCCTCGACATGATGATAAAGCCCCATTTATCTCCTGTTTTCCCACCCCCCAATTCTCCTACGGGTACTGCAACTGTAGTCTACCTACTACTGCCACCACAAATTATCCAACAATGCTGGCATTTATATCTGATCCCCCCTGCCCTGCACCCCTTTCCCAGTTAACCGCAGACTTTTCAGGGCATTTTCGATTCAAACATTCACACCCCGCATGTACACTCCAACCTGGGAAGAAGAAATAAAGGGCAGCCGCACAAAACTGCTCTATTCAGCCCATATAATGGAGTCGAATAAGCCCTTTCCCTCTCTCTCCGGCGGAAAAACATTCCCCCTAACTTGAACCACCCCTCCTTCTGCTTGTGTCCTACTTTTTTGGACCCTTAACCAGTATTTACTTTCGGCGCAAACTAGCGACTCCGACAGGGCTCCAGATGATACGATCGGGCAGGATGGGGCAAAGAGTTGGAGTTAACTTGAGCCAGTCACAGTGCCGTACTCGAGTACAGTGGCTAAATATGTTCACCTACTTAGAGCACGTTAATTGATTCGATTGAAATACCCCCCCCCCCCTCAAAAAACGGTATCATGATAACCGCTTCCCCTTCCCCTTCCTCTATTCCTCCCCCCCTTCCTACCAGCACTTGTACCACAATCCATGCAACCCCACAAACACCCCAACGGGCGTGACCACACGCCGATATCAAGTAGATAGTGAATGGGCTCAACGAACGAGCTACTCGAGTATACAAAATGTCTTAGCGAAGGCTGGTTCCGCACGGTCAACCAAATTTTATTCTGGCGATACAAGTGCCAGCCTAGCTTCCACTAGATTCCGCATGGCTTGTTCGTTCGCTGGACTCCTCTCACATTCAATCATGAAAATGCAAGAACGCAGCCCATCCCTCCCCTTCCGTGTTTCTTCCAACACCCCATCCCCGAACGGTCAAGATCTCATCACACACCCCAACCCAAGCTCAAACCACCCGATGACGATGATAATATACGCCATTCACCCCCAACCAACCAATAATCAGTAACCAAAGCGAAGCGAAACGAAACAATTTCCAAACCTAGCCTAGCGTCCTAGGTGTGCTCGTGTATCATAGACACAAGCGTGCGCCTAAGGCGCTACCCGTAAACCCATAGGACGGAAACGAAACATAATGTAAAAAGCAATTACTAGAAGAAGGAAAGAAAATTCGGCCGAGGGTTTGGTTTGGTTCGTGGACGTACCGATGCTGGGGAAGGGACCCTGACGTTTACAAGTATTCGGGACGATCTTTCGGCACATTGAGCATAACGGCACGGTATGAAAAAGACGTCCTGCTCCTACAATACTCGAGCACAGCATCAAATAATCAAGTCTAGAAAACAAAACCGGGAATACTCCATTAACCCGCAGGGAAGGCAGAAGCCTTCCCTTCAACAAGGCCTTTCTCCGAGCAAAGTACTCAGCCCTCAATTCCTCCCTTCCTCTCTCCTAGTGCGGCGCCGAACGTCATGATACCATACCAGCAGTGGTTTAAAACACCCACCCACCCACCTCCCACCGAGAGAGAGCCAAGGTGTCTTACGCCGTCCAGTCCCGACTCCGTCACACTTCCAAAGTCCAAACCCCATCCCAACCCCAGGACCTCCGCGATACCATCATTTTCTTGCTTTTTTACCTTCCCCACATGCAGGTTTTGGCTATCTGTGCGGTGTCTGTGGTGTCAACTAGTCCGAATCAAGTAAGTTTAATTAGTTGCGGTTGACAGGATATTTCCCGAAGCGCTCGTATGATACAAGTGGTTGGATGCCACCACCACCATCTCCACCACCACCACCACAACTACCACCGACAGCGACAGCAGCAGCAGCAATGCAAGGGTTGGATGGCAAGAGTAATTCATCAATTCATCACGGTGTGAATATAATAATAAGATATCATCATCGGATCACTGACTTTGGAAAGAAAAAAGATACATATCATTACGGTTGCTATTATCATGAGGAGGGGGAGGGGCAGAGTGGACATATAATGCGACCTCTCACATTCTCCGGGTCAGACAGAGCAGCCCATACCGGCATTGTTATTCCCCCCCACATCAAGGACATGGACATAACGCTGCTCCCAGAATAGCGCTTTCGCATTGTCTCCGAAAAGTATAAAAATATTTTATGCTCATGATAGTTATCCTTCACCTCCTCCTTCTGCTGCGAATGCAGTGCCGTATCGTTATTATAGCCGTTTACTTTTTCTCTGTTTCTTTCAGAGGGAGGGTAAGTCCAGTCAAGCTGCTTGCCCCCCCTTCGCCCTACACACCCCCCCTCGTGATGATTCCTTTTTCTTTTTTGTACTGGTATGATACGGTACGGCTTGTCTGGCCTGGTCTGGTCCGGGTTGGAGATGGGCTATCTGACTGCAAAGCAATCTAGCAGTTGAACTACACCACCGCCAGAGAGAGAGAAAGAACGAATGATTGAATGAAAATAGAAATCCTCACTTTGTTTCCCCCCCCGTTTTCCTTCTTTTTTTGCCTATTTCCTTCCTTTTGCCTTGCTGTCGTGCACGTTAGCATACCTTCATCACTACCCCACGGGGTTCGTCTACGGTCAACCAGTAAATCCAGAACCAGTGTAACTCCACTTTCGCACGGACATTAGCCCCGAGACGGGGAAACCTTATCTGTTTTCTTTTTTTTCTTTTTCTTTTTTCCTTTCCCTGTCGCACAAAACTACAACCACATCACACAGCATCACTCGAAAACCCGGCATCATTGAAATACTCTAACCTAATCGTTATGCAGGCGGGTAAAAAAATAAAAATAAAAAGGGACATGAAATAAAAAGTACCGTAAATTTGGCAACCCCCAGACAGACACGCTTTGCATTGCAGTTTAGAATACGTAGGTACGGCAGATCCATCCATGGCGCCTCTCCTTTCTACGTGTTTTCCTTTCAAACTCCCCTCCCTAGAGCTCACATTTGAGCGATTATGTGGGCTAAAGGGACTTACTACGATACCAATTTCGCTTCAATCGTCATACAGATGGTACCTGTATGGTACGGGGTATGTGGTTTTTCTATTACCCTTTCATCATTGTTTTGCCTCTCTCCTTCAGATTCTCTTACTTCACACCCCTAACGACCCTGCCGCCCCGCCGCCAGTCTGCAGGGAGCTCCGCTCCCAGACCAACCCAAGTACCTTCGTAACGGCTTTTTTTTCCTTCTTCTTCTCCCTCACCTGGTTTTCCTTTGTCAAGTACACGTGGGTACAGGTGCTTTCGTCATAGGAGTTCCGGGGAGGAGGAGAGGGAGAGGGAAAGGAAGAGGAGGAGGAAAACTTAACCCCTCAACGTTGCGTTGTGGCCTTATAGTCGAGTTTAGTATTCGACTGACTTGAGGCATTTGAAAAACGAAGAGCCAGGGGCTTCGGGAACGATTCTATGCGGTTGTCCGTGTTATTTACAGGACAGGACAGGGCGGGATGCGATGGAATTGCTGCGGGCTGAGCAGGAGGAGCAGGAGAAGAAGGGTAAGGGGAGGTGAGGAGGAGGGGGTTATTTCGGATGCAGCGCAATTTTGATATTCCATCATCTGTAGAACCCATAACCGCCCGGGCCGACCGAAAATACACCAGCACCACCACCCACCACCGCCACCACCACCACACAAACATCATCTGCTTCAGTAGTAGTACAGTACCTATGTCAATGGCGGCCACCGGCTAGGCGGGATGAGGAAACAAAATGTTCCAAACCCACGCCCACGCAAGGAAAATACTCCTTTTGTGACCGCTGAAGGAGACCAGCGGAGATAAGAGTACCACACACAATTGCCGGTACGATATCGTACAAAAGTCTCACAGTTCGCCAAAGACCCCTCCAATGCTTCGCGAGAGTAGCTGAACTGCGACCGCTGTGAGACACTCTGTGCGAGGATCCAGCTCGCTAAGTGTGTCTTTCGCGACGATGATCGCGGGGCTGCTGGCTGCTTTGGGCCGGATATGGTGGGGGAAGGGGGGTTGCTATGTAGCGATACGACCCCATTGCCTAGAGACTGGGTACAGTTATGGTGTAATGGCGCCATCCAGCGTTGTGTTGCGGGAGGTGTTCGCGACTCCAAGGCTTATATCATGCCAGAATGTCGTGGTTACTGAGGGGGTCGATATAGTGGCTGCTGGGTCGACTAATTGGGCCATGTCTCTGTGACCAAATCGGGGAGTTGCAAATCACCTTACTGTCTTGTACACTTGACGCTTTCGTCCGGTCCCTTATTACCCGAAATGGGCTGGAACGGAACCGGTGAATCAGCCACACACCATCACTCGCGATGCACTACTGCTTATATTATAGTGGTTTGCCCTGTCGGCCTTAGCGGAGTTTCGCCTTATCTCCCCGATCATATACCTCTAAAACCTATCCAAACGAGTTCCCCCCCCCCTGCCGATCTGCAGATAACAACTTCCTTATCATCATCCTCGCTATCCCCTACTTCCGATTCCACTTTCGTTCTTACCAGCACTGCACGATGCATGCAGTCTTCTATGCTCGGCACGGAGCTCGTGATCCCACTGCACGGGCCGAGTCGGCATGCCGAACATGCGGTGGGCGGATGGGTGATAACTTCTGTTTGTGCAATATCATGGGTCCCTAGGTCAAGGAAGGAGGGAAACACAGTTCCACTTGTATAATCCCTATAAAGGTATTCCCACGGGCACACTTGTTTGCTCATAAGTTAGTCACAGAGTAACAAGAGCACTAGCATTATCACAGAAGTGCTAATTCTAGAACATTACTATAGAGAACTCTACTACCCGGACATGATAGATACGTGCACACAGTCCGGCCCAGTGCGGTACAGCACAGCACATTGCGCCTTCACTTTTCTCACACTCTATATATACCCCTCCGCTCTAGAATATAGATAGATGGACAGAACTCCATCCACTCGACTGACCCACTAGACAACTTGTGTACGCTGGCGGCACCGTGCAGCACTCTCCCAAACCAGGTTTTACCAACCTACCTACATACTAACTAGCCTTAATCCCACCACCCACCCAGCACCATCCACGCGCTTTAGAAGAGGAAGGGGGAGAATCCCTTCCAGAAGGCCCCAACCATCTCACAAAGTTGGAAACTACGAAGGGAGCACTATACCATCCCACGAAGGAAAGGAACAGAAATTAAAAGAATCGAAAAAAACCAGCCAAGTTAGAAGAAACACCAACAACGGACGAACCATATCATCAAGCAAAAGAGGAGAGAACTATCAATATCAGCACAAATATCTATTACATATATCTACTCAACTTCCCACCCCCCCCCCCCCCCCCCATCCATCCGTCCCGTCCGCCCATGGAATGGTAATTTTTAAAGCGAAGGAGGCTGGAATTCGTAGATATCATCCATCCCATCCCATGACCCACGGGACATTTTTTTTATATCAATCACTATCCAACACACGCAAGAGAAATAGGCATTTTCCCAAACCCTTATGGCATTTCTCTCTTGCGAATGAAATATTCATCGCAACAATTGTGCCCTTTTTTTTTCGATTTTTCGATTAGTTGGAAGTTACTTACATGTCTCCCACAACTGGAATCTTCTTTTCCATTTCATCAGAATGGTTAGAATGGCAGTTCTACTATCTAGATAATGTGGACCCCTTTTTCGTATAATGATAATTATTATCAAACCTGGTATGATATCATACGTGTTTCAGCAAAAAAACCCCCCCCCCCCCCTCCCCCGAAAATCTTTTAGGAAAAATGGGGGTATGTTAAATAGGGCCTTACCATACCAAAAAAACTTATCACTTTATACTATCATGCAATCGAGGTTGCTTTCTCTTTTCTTCGTTCCTTCCTTCCTTCCTTCCTTCCAGTTTCTATTTCTCTTTACTGGTTGTGGACCGGACCGGACAGGACTGGACTGGACTGGATCGCTCGGGCGTATACATATTACTGCAAACTGCAGCTGCACTGTACCGCACTGTTACGTACTATATATATATATATATATATATATATATTATTATTATTGTACCGTTGCAGAAATCCAACTCCTAATCGTTAGAATTGATCATTGAAAAAAACACTATAGATTAGACTTAATATAGGACACCCAAACCCCGATCACACCATGTCATTCTTCGCTCCGTTCGCTCGCTATCATCATCAAAGATCACTCGGTGGTGTTAATCGGTCCGTGCTTTATCATGGCGATAGAAAGGAAGAAAGAGAAAGAAAAAAAACGCCAACTAACCGCACCAGGAGCACGAGGAGAGGTGCGGAAGAACAATAACGACGAGTAATAGCAGTAGCGGTGAAGGTGGGAGGGTATAATACCCGAAACAAAGCAAGATGGAGACAAGTTCTGCGGAATAACTTACTCGCCCTGCACCCGGCGGCTTACCGTATTCCCGGACTCGGCGGGAGGGAGGGGGGGTTGTTTTTTTGCGTGCCGGGGTAGCCGTATATGTGCTTCTATCAGTGTGTGTGTGTATGCTGCAAGGTACTTGACCGGTGACTGGTATGTATGATAGTGGTGTTGTTGAATGGTCGAGTCATACTGTGTTTTTACCTTATTTTATAGTCATTGAGGGTGGTATTCTAAGTGTGCTTCTATAAGGCTCTTGAAGTGAACTGGCTTAGGAAATACCCCTCCTGCACCCTCCCCCTGTGCGTGTTTGTGGTGAGGGAGGGAGCATTGTTGGTGCTGTCTGTAGTGTGCGTGCGCTGTACTATGGGAGCTCTATATAACTGGAGTATACAACTCCACGCTATTAATCGGGAGTAATGAGCAGCGTGTAGCACTCTGTATGATGCTTGTGTATATAGGTTCGGCAGCGCCTGGCACGCTACGAATATTTGCGGGGTGGGTATCTTATATCGTGGCTCACATTAACAAGGCACACCAGCAACCTCAATAAACTTCATCAATTCCTTCCGTCCGTCCATCCATCCATCCATTCAAAGGCTCCCTCCTTCATTCCTCCTTCCATTCCTTCCCCTACACTCCCCATAAGCGATAGATAGCAAAGAAAAAAGCTGGTATCCTAGCATTACAGGCATTCACTCTGTACCCATCCACCAACCAACAGTAGAGACAGATAGAAAAATAGTGGGTAATAAAAGAATGTTTTCTCAGACAGAAAAAGAGTTAGGCTTTAAGGGCAAGGGAACAAAGGAAATGGACCTGGGAAATATGACAGACAGAAACATGCTCAGAACCAACTCCCCGTAGATAGAATAAATCACAAGCAAGTAAGCACGAGATAGGTAGACAGGCAAATAGACAAGGAGCAAGATGGAAATGATAATAGGATAGATAGATATAAGAACAGCACAGCATAGCCAGCCAGCCTATCTCACGCCTCATCCTCTCTCACTTTCTGACTCGCTCCAGACAAAATTCACTTTCATCGAGGGTGATGGTAACAACCCATTTCTGTTCTTTTCATTCTTCTCCCCCTTCTGCTTTAGGCTTTGCCTTCTGTGTTCCATTTGACTTCTGATCCATCCTGACAGGGACGGTAACAAATCCGACCCAGTAAAATCCAACTCGAAAGCTCGACAAGCGGCTTGGTCGATAAAAGATTAAACAGTCCCCGGGGCATTGCTGGTCCGTTTGCTTTTCGATCAATCAATCCGGCTAGGTAGGTAGGGTAGGACCAGCACTGCATTATCGGAACGTGAGAGGACGAACACGCCAAGTCAACAGCAAGATATTCAGGAAAGCTTCAAGAAAAGGGAAAGAGAACACCTCCCGCCAAGAAGTTGCTTCGAAAAGAATACACCAGGCCTGGTAAGGACAAGAAAGAAAGAGAGGGAACCAAGAGAGAAAAAGTTCGAAAGACCTGGTATATATTCGCAAAAAGACAAATTCTGTGACACTAGAAGTCGGAGGAGTATAAAATACGAGAGAAACAGGACCTGAAGACGAAGGTGAAGATTGTGAAAAACCCGAGCACTAAAAAAAAGTTAAAAATAAAGTAAATGAAAAAGAACACCTTTTTTGACTCCCTATTCACTAGTAAATTGCTAGAAAGACCTCCGTAAACCCCTGCCTCCGAGAGTAGACTATAGCTAGAGAAGATTGATTTCACACGAAGCAAGAAGAAAATGCCAAACTATCGACCAAAAGGCAACGGAATTAAGAAAAGGCGACAACAAGGGGCAAGAATCCAGACATCATATTTCATCAGGCTCTATGATTTGCTGCCCCAACAGAGGTTAGTAGGTGTTCGGTTCGAGGTTGCCGGGTCGCCGTGCTGGTGCTGAGCTGACGGGGGAAGAATTGATTTCGAGGTATCTAATGGCTTGAAGGAAGAAAGAAGAAAGAAAGAAAAAGGAAACAGGTTGGATAAGAGGTTTTTTGTTTTTCATCAATTGACAGAAACGAGGTTCAAGAGAAGTGATGGCGGGTGTGATGAGGCATTGCATGAACTCCGTCGCAGCTTATATCCCTGCCGTACCTAGCAGATGACGCAGCAGCTAGGTCCATTTGTTATTGGTGCATATGGATCTTCACGTTTATCCACCTGTAATTTGAGCAAAAAAGTTAGAATCTCGTCTCAATAGTGGATACACGTGGTGTTGGTATCAACCAAGAGGCTGAATACGTTGTGTGCCACAATTGAGTTTGAATAACGCGTAGCCCTGTGTGAAGATAGCAAGGAAGGAGGGAGATGAAAAACTAACTTGACCCCATGTAGAAGGAACCATAAAGTCCTTGGTATTGCTTATATATGCGATCATTCTAAACAGCATTGTTAGTAAAGGATTTCAATAACGAGAGGTGACGGGGGAAAAAATTAAAAGGACGCGATCCTGCGCAAATAGCGCTAATACAAAAGGTTTGATAAAAAATATTTTTTCAAAGGAGCGCGGCAGGGTACAGTAATCAAAGAAGGAGCAAACATACGAGTGGCACGCTTCAGAAACTTTTACTCGCGGTCTCTCTAGATCCTCCCTCAGCCTTGCGTTCAGCTCTGTTAACCGCCTCAACTTCAGCTCGGCCATCGTTTGTTTCTTCTCCCTCACAGCTCCGGCGGAATGGAGAGCCATTTTATCGTTGGGTTATATTAGTATCTGATAAAGCTGATGAAAGTAGACCCGCTTCCGAAAGTAGGATACTATTCAGAAGAATGAGAGAAGTGGAAAAGTTTATGTTTGCTCCGACCAAAGGGGTTGTTGAATCTCGTCAAGAGGCGCAGTTGAGTAAAAGATTGCGGAGGGGAAGGCGCAGAGCAGAAATAAAGGGCGAGAAAGAATGTGAAAGGGAGCTTGACGAAGAGATGAGTAGATGAGAGGTAGGACGAAGAAGAAGGAGAGGTCGAGGTCGATTAGGTCGGAGTAAAGACTGAGGTGGAAGCCTTCTCGAAAAAAAGATGCTCCTTCTTCTTCCTCGTCGAAAAGGGGGGGGGGTGCGTGGAGGGGTGGTGGTGGTTGAGTGTTGATGTTAGACAGGTAGCAACGGTGTACGGCTGATGAAAGCGAGAGGATGAGAAGGAGGAGGAGACGAGAAAGTTGTTTGGGCTAGTTTGCTTTGCTAGGTTGAGCCGGTTGGTTGGTGGGTTGGTGGAAGGGTGGGAAAAGAAAGGAGAAGGTAAAGTGTCGGTACCGCGACAGGCAAGTGTGGACCGGGGGGGGGGGAAAGAGGGAGGAAAAATACCGTAAAGGAATAAGGGTTGTGGAGAGGGGCGGCGCAAGGGGGGGGATACAAACGGTTGCGGTAATTCAGAGGGGGCGAGGAGAAAGGAAAGGAAAATATAGGGTGGACAAAGCTTTTTCCCCCCTTCCTCTCACCCTGTCTGTATATTATATATATAAATTTACCGTACTATCCCTTTTTCCCTCTTGAAATGGTTAGACCCCGATATTTTATCAGAGTTTACCGTAGAGAATAATCAATTGGAAACACCGGAGAGGAAAAAAAAGAGATACCGGTACTGTATGGAAGGATATACAGTAGACTACCGCACCGTACCGAGCACCGTATTCACGTCGTTGGCGAAGTGGACGGATAGGCGGATGGATGAGTGGATGGATGAATGGATGGATGCTCTGCTCTGCTCTTCTCTTCTCCTCTCTTCTCTGGATGCGATGAGATTTTCTCCAGATAACTGCGAGTAATTTGTCGCTGCAGATGTTGGTTACTTGGACAAAGGTCCTTAGGGTTGTTGATTACAGAGGAAGCAGAGCAAGGCGGGTTGGTTGTGGTAGGGCAAGAGTAGGGTAGCCAGGCAAGTTAGCAAGCAGGCAAGGAGGGAGGAGACACCCGCAATCGATCAACCAAGCAAAGCAAACAAAGCAAGCGGGCAGTGGACGAGGGCCCCCAGACCCAAACAGCTATATTTTTCAGGGGTGTTGACAATGTCACTGCACCCCGGAGGCAATGTAGGGCAAGGTAGCAAGCGAAAGTTAAAGAATCAGACGGATTGCTAGCACACACACACACACACACTCTCTCTCTCCCTTGGGTGCTGTAGCCTGTAGGTACTCTGCTCTACTCTGGCTGTATGATACCAAGCAATCCAGCATACTACGGGTCCCGCAAACTGAAAGACGAGACGAGATGTGCGCAGACGCATAAGCGGAAAGTGGAAAAGTGGAAAGTGGAGAGCGGAAAGTGAGTGAAAGGGAGAACAAGGGAAGGGTGCGGAGAGGGAAAAAAATAAAAAAATGTGGGCTTCACAAATTATCCCACCAGTCCGGAAATGGAGTTTTCTCACAGAGATGGTGTGCCCGGCGAATATTATTTGTCGCACCGAACCATGATAGAGTACGATAGCGGCACCCCGAAGAAGTGTCCTCATGCCTCCAATTCCCATGATCTCCCCCCCCCCGGCCCCAAATGATCTGCGCTTTTGGTGGGACTTGGCATTATGCTGTCCGGACACTTGTGAGATTCGCGAGTAAAGTGGAAAGGAGGGGAAAAGAAAATAAACAGAAAGCCGAGATGAAGCTGCTGACAGCCCTTCCCTCCTTCCTTCCGTCTCATCCATCCATCAAGTGAGCTGTCGATTGAGCTGTCGATTGAGCCGTCGATTGAGCCCACGACTAGGAGGGAACAAGGTTCAAAACAACATGCTCCCGAGTCCCTCTCCAGTCGTCTCCAGTCGTCTCCAGCTCCACCCCACCTCTCCATCTGTATCACAGATGAGGCTCACCTCGTCCATTGCTAGCAAGTTGCTTCATTTGTCATCATGATGCGTGAGGTCAATAGCAGAGTGCTCATACTCGTACCGTACCCGAGCACAATGGTGCCGGTAGAATTATATAATTATGTCTCTATGGATGATTTGTTTACGGTGGCTATGCTCTGTGCGGTACCGGTTGCTACTCGAGTACACGGAGGGAGGAAAGGAAACAAGGCACTGCTTATAGAGGGGGGTAGAAAGGAAACATTGACGTGCAGGAATGCATATGCGGTCCATAATGTGTGCATTCCTATCGCAAGAATACGCACCGTTGGAAGAAAGTGGGAACACCCCATCACTTAGAGAACAATGCAACAATAAATCAACGCAACATCGAGTCTATATTCTAATAGTTATGGCATAGTGAAAAGGAATCCTATGCCAGCCCGACACAAAGGCAAAATTTCCGGGGGCACACAGGATGTCGGGTATGGAGGGGAAAGCCTGATCTTGGGGGACTCTTCATGCTTCAAAAGTTCCTCAACGCGGCAGTTTGAGGCCGTAGGGTGGTATCATATTTTGTCATCAAATTGTCTTGGCGGATGCATCGCACACAAAGCTTTGTGCCGCAGGAGTGATTCCCTCAGCAGTCACACCTAAGCTACCCTTCCAAAACGAAAAGAAAAAAAAAAAGAGGATAAAATAATGTGATTAGTAAGTGGCATCTCCGCCTTAGGAAATTACCAAGCATGAAAGAAAAAAAACCCCCCCCCTGATCCGGCATCCTCCCCACTTCAACTTCACAACTCTCAACCTCAGAGTTAAACCTCTCAGTGATTTCTTATCACTACAATTTCATTATCAGCAATTCCTGTCGTGAAATTGCCTTTTACTCGGCATAGGGATCGCCTGGCTCTAATTTACGAAAATGCCCCCACCTCCTCATGCGAAGCCTGAGAATATTCTCAAGGTTTGTCGTCCTCCTTGTACCCCGCAGTCATGCTCTCCTCGATTGTTTATTCTATGATAAATTCGATACAAGTCTAACCCCCCCCCCTGGAATATCGTAGCGAGCGCAAGAACTTGTTGCTGTCAACAAGAATCTGAGCGCGCTTGAACTTCTCCACGAACATGTCACCGCTAAACGGTCACGACTTTCACCCATCGCTTCACTGGAACCCGTCATGGTGCTCTTTGTGGAGCTCTGTGTCAGCCTTAGAAAAGGAAAGACGGCAAAAGATGGGCTCTATCAGTACAAGAATATCGCCCAGAATAGTAGTGTCCAGACGATTGAGGTTCGTGGATGGCCTTGTAGTGCTTGTTTACTTATTCGATGATATATCTGATTAATGTTCTATAGATGGTTCTCCGTAAATTCATCGAACTTGCCGAGACTAAGGTTACCGAAGCCCAGGAGCGAGCCGAACAAATCACTTTGGATGCCATCGATGACCTCGAGGCTTCCGAGACACCAGAGTCTATCCTCCTCTCTACCGTTTCCGGCGAACAATCCCGGGATCGAACGGACCGAGCTGTTGTCACGCCATGGTTGAAATTTCTTTGGGAGACTTACCGTACCGTCCTCGACATCCTCCGGAATAATGCTCGACTTGAGATTATGTATCAGAGCACCGCCTTGCAGGCCTTTCAGTTTTGTTTGAAATATACCCGGAAGACCGAATTCCGAAGACTCTGCGAACTTCTCCGAAATCATGTTCAGAATGCTGCGAAATACTCGACCCAGATGCACGCCATAAACTTGAATGACCCCGATACCCTCCAGCGCCATCTTGATACTCGCTTCCAACAACTCAACGTTGCCGTCGAACTCGAACTATGGCAGGAGGCTTTCCGCTCCGTCGAGGATATCCATACCCTTCTCAACCTGAGCAAGAGACCTGCCAAGAACGTTATGATGGCCAACTACTACGAGAAGCTGACTAGGATTTTCTTGGTTTCCGACAATTACCTTTTCCATGCCGCGGCCTGGAGCAGGTACTACAGTTTGCTTCGAACCAGCGCTCCTCAGGTTGCTGCAGGCTCTGCTTCACTGAGAAAAGACTTTCCCGCTGCCTCCGATACGGATCTCTCACGCGCAGCCTCTCTCTATCTCCTTGCTGCCCTCTCCATCCCGGTGATCAGTCAAGCCCGATCCAAGGGTGCCCTTCTCGACGTCGATGAAGCAAAGAGAAACAAGAACACCCGCTTGACCAATCTCCTTGGCATGGGTAGAGCTCCTACTAGAGCTGCCTTGTTCAAAGATGCAATTAGCAAGGGCGTTCTTAAGCGTGCTAGACCAGAAATCAGGGATCTGTATACTATCCTTGAGGTTGATTTTCATCCTCTGAGCATTTGCAAGAAGATCTCCCCTATATTGGTTCAGGTTGCTGCCGAGCCCGATATGAAACCCTATGTTATCCCACTCCAACAGGTCATCCTCACCAGACTATTTCAGCAGCTCTCTCAAGTTTATGATACCGTTCAGCTGAGCTTTGTCATTAATCTTGCCTCCTTCCCCGAGCCATTTGAGGTTACTCCTTCCATCATCGAGAAGTTTATTATGAATGGATGCAAGAAGGGGGATTTGTCAATTCGTATTGACCATGCCGCGGGTGTTCTCACCTTTGAATCCGATATATTCTCGTCCACCAAGCCCTTGCACTCCGGCTCGGTGGCTGGATCGGCCGAAAAAGAGACGGGCTCCGTCCAGAAACTTCAGAGCACCCCTTCGGAGATCGTTCGCAGCCAACTCTCTAGACTAGCAAAAGCGCTCTATCTCACCTGCTCACATGTCGATCCCGATTTCCAGCAGTACCGTTTGGAGGCCAAGGCCGCGGCCTATGCTAGGGCCCAAACAGGTGCCCAGGAAGAGCACGAGGATACGCTTGCTCGACGGACCATCATCGAGAAGAAGAAAGAGGCTGCCGAGAGCGCTCTCCTCAAGAAGGAGAAAGAGGAGGCTCAGCAGCGTCTGCTAAGAGCGGAAGAAGCTCGTGCTGCCGAGGCCGCCCGTGCCGCAGACCAACAAAGGAAGCGCGAGTCGGAGAGAGTGAAGCAAGAGCAGGAGAGGATTCGGATAGAGGAACTCAAAAAACAACTCGACGAGCTTTTACCTGATTCTAAGATTGATATCGGGGACATCGAGGATCTTGATAGCAATCAGTTGAGAGCGATGAAACTGGCCCAGTTGGAGAAGGAGAAGCGGGAAATGGCCGAGAAGCTCAGGATAACTGGGAAGAGGATTGACCATCTCGAGAGAGCCTTCCGTCGTGAGGAGGTTAACGTTTTGCCCAAGGACTTGGAGAGGCAGAGGGCAGAGGATCTGGCTGCGTATGAGGAGAAGAGGCGAATTACGCTCGAAAATTCCAAGAAACAACATGGGGAGGCAGTTGCGTTGAAGAGACGGCTCAGTAGGCTTGTGCCCGTCTATGAGACTTTCAGGGACGATATTAAGCAACAGAGGCATCAAGAATTTGAGTCGAGGCGCAAGGTTGCTCAGAAGCAGCTTGAGGTTGAGATGGAGAAGCGACGCCAGGAAGTCCGTGCTGCTAGGGAGCGAAAGAGAAAAGAAGCGGAAGCCGCTGAGAGAAGAAGGGTCGAGGAGGAGGAGAGGGCTCGCAAGGAGGAAGAGGAGAGGGTCCAGAAAGAGGTAGAGCTACGTGCTAAAATGGCAGAGGAGAAGGCGAAGCGTGAAGAGGAGCGGAGGTATGCTCTCTTTTGCTCTAAAGCTAGCTGGGGGTTGTGATGCTAATTCCCACTATAGGAAACTTGACGAGAGTGCCGCCAAGCAACGTCAACGTGAGCAGGAAGCCGAAGAACGCAGGGCTCGTGAGAGAGCGGAGCGCGAGAGCCTCAAACGAGCTGCCCCCGCCGAGGAGGCGCCTGCCACAGAAGCGCCGGGACCCCGAACCTGGGCCCCCCCCGCCAAGGCTGGTGGCTGGCGTGACCGCGAAGCTGGCAAGAGGCCCGGTGACTCTGCACCTCCTCTGAACGGAGCTAGGGATAGGGATAATAGGGATAGGGAAAGAGATAGAGGTAGTGCCAACGCATCACCAGCACCTGCTGGTGAGCGCCCGAGGCTGAACATCGCTCCGAGGACCATTCCCAAGGAGGATATCCCGGTCCCGCCTCAACTCGCCGAACGCACTGCCGAACGTAAAGCCGCTCCATCTCCGGACACTGCCGCACCGAAGCCGGGTGTTTATAGACCTCCTGCCTTTTCTGGCCGTACGCTCCAGCCTGACCGCCCCGCTTCTCCGGCCAGCGGTGGAGAGACTGACAAGACAAAGGATGGCAAGTGGGTTCCACGCCGTCGCGTTGCAGGAGACGGTAAGGAGGGGGAGAGCAGCGAGAAGGGGAGCGGGGGTAGTTGGGGGCCAAGACGTTAAACTATTATGCTTTTTTCTTCTTCATCTTTCTCACTTAGGGATATTAGAAGGGGCGACGGCGGGCTTACGGGAAAGTGGGGTGGAAGGTATTGGTGGGATTACCAAGTAGCGTATTGAAAAGGGCGATCGCTCTTTTTTTGTTTCCCCTTTCATTCATTCATTCGCCAACGGTCATTCATTTGTTATGTTCGTGGCAGCGATGAGTCTCTGGGTTGAAATGAAGTGTAGTGGGGGTGGCGGCAAAGGGACGATTGATGAAGCTTTAGTTTCCTAGGATTTCTTTCTCAATTGCGATCTATTGGTGGGAAACGGGATACTTTTTTCTTTTTCTTTTCATTTTTCCCTAAAATATTTTTTAAAAGTATACCTATCAATCTTTAACCACTCTACCGGTATCATACTGTACCATGCCTTGTGCATTGAAACCCCTTCATGAACTCTCACTCGCGTTATAACGGTTATCTCCAACAGGGGTCGTTTGGTAGTCAAAGAGAGGCCGAAACACAAAAAATCGCAGGTTTTCGAGAAATTGCATTTCTATGAATGTCTTGAAACTCGGCTTTCTTGGGGGAAAGAGGACATTCCATCCGCTCCCCACTACTTGGTTCATACTCTAGCAGAACGGAAGGTGTGTAAAAACAATAATCAATAATCAGAGGCAAGAAGATCCCGCTCTTTTCCGTGCGGGTGCCATCATAGAAAATCTCTTTTTTCCTTTTCTTCTTCCATGGTTCTTTTGTCTCCGACCACGGGCGGGCGGGCGGGCAATGGTAAATATCATAGCTCGAAAGAAAGAAAGGAAGGAAGAAAGAAAGAAACCTTCACCTTCAGCGCATTTCGGGCTCTGCTCGTCCAGTTTATTACATCATGCCAAATGAACCCCCCCTCCATCTTCCCCCGCTCCACGAGGCCAGGACATATAATAGTGGGTAGTACTGTAGTTCCCGGTATGTATTACCTACCTACCTACCT
>Ga0307509_10001428_pt1 | contig 40321 bp, 26 predicted proteins | sample 10_EM_MG_FD_202245 | JGI IMG/M metagenome (GOLD analysis project Ga0307509, IMG submission 202245) | Populus trichocarpa ectomycorrhiza microbial communities from riparian zone in the Pacific Northwest, United States - 10_EM | ecosystem: Host-associated > Plants > Roots > Unclassified | place...
ACTCTTTACGTTACCTTTACCCAATTATTACCTACGAGCCTTCCTGACTATTATCCGTTGTCTCGAATATCCTTGGCCTAGTTAGCTCGGAATCCTACCGTGTTAGCTACCCCGTAACAGGCAAGACATTTATCAGGTAAGAAGGATTTTTCACTGAGGAGAAAAGGAAGTGAATCCATGCTCACGAGTGATGATAGCTCACTAGTGGTCGACAGGCTATGCGATAAGACCAAGCAACAAAAAGACTGCCGTTTTGTGTTTTTACTTGGACATTGCAGCACGAAAAGAGGAATGTGCAACCAATGTACAGGGCTCCTTCCGAAAGCAAATGGTTGGTGGGATGGAAACTGTTTTCCCGAGGAGATATGGCGCGCCTTTCAACAGCAGACAAGGACTATTGCTGGGCGCAAACCCCAACTCATTAGTATCGTGCAAGTGTTACAGTACATAGCATCTTCACGGGGGCAGTTATTTGTATTAATGGCCTAGATCAATGCTCGGGAGTTTAGCGGATCAGGCTCCTCCATTCGCGGAAACAAATCCTTGACAAGTTCCCGCTCAGGCAAATATTCACAACTGAAAGGCCTTATCTTCGGGCTGAGATAGATAAGCGTCTGGCTGGATCCATGAAAAGTGTCTCTATAAGTTCCATCAGAAAGGATATTAGCGGATATTTTCGGCCAAACTCTACAAGAATGAGACGTCCGATAGTATGGATGAGAGCCTAGACGCACATCTGCTGGAGAAGGTTCTCCAAGATTTATCGCTGTGAGTAGGGCCAATTGGGCTAAGAATCACTCCCCGATTAACGAGTAATAGGAATAATTGGGCTTTGCCTTGTTGCCTTGAAGATTGACGCAATCTTGTAGGAACCAACTAATGATTGCACACAAGAAAGGCTTAACAAAATAATGGATGGATTGGGATGGGCAGATACTTACAGTTTGAGGAGTAAAAGGATAAAGGCGCAGGATGAAGATAAATCATGAGTCGGGGTGGCAGCTTTGATGTACATCAGTCATGGGGAGAGGCTGCTGAGTGCGGATCAGCTCTGCAAGGCACTTGTAGTGGAGCTAAGCTCAATCAGTTTCAATGCCAGCAACGCCCCTTCAATCTCGACATTGATAATCTGCAGTCCAGGGCTTATCACTGTGGATAAGGAGACATCGACTGCACTATTGATCAATTCTACGGTGAAAGAGTCTCATTCCACCCGTAGTGATGTTTTCGGTAAACCTCATGCACCAATGGCAGAGCTCTGCTTAACCTATCTAAATTCCGGGTAGGTCAAGGCCACTTCAGCTGACCCCTCCACGTTATCTATGACAACCCCTTTCTGGAATCCGGTTCCATATACTAGTGAATCCATACGAAGAGGGATCTCTCAGAAAATGCAAGATCACTGGCAATAGGGCTACTTCACAAATATGATTGTGACATATCCGGCAGGTTGGTTTTAAAACAAGTAAAATATCCGGATAGCAAGGGCTCTGCTGGCAACTTTGGTAGCTATCTTGGTAGCAATTTTCTCTTCCGTAGACGAGACTGTGCATCATTCGTCGGAATTGTTGAGCTTGTGGGTACTTTGGCCGCAATGCTGGGCTATCGCCACGAAAGACTTGTTCCAGTTCATACTGCCATTGCATGAGCTGCGGGGAATGGGCAAAAGGGAGTAGTGACAATGCTTCTTGGGGATGATGAGCTCCGCCCCAACCGGAGTGCTTATTTTGGCCTAACACCACTAATACATTCCATTAGGTGTGGATACGTGCGAGTTATCAAAATACTACTCCGGAGGGGAATGGTCGACCCCAACTTGCCAGATCACAGCGGGCAAACTCCCCTCTCGTAGGCTGCTCAGGATGGCCTGAAGCGAGTAGTGAAAATACTACAAGGCCGGCCAGCGGTTATCCTAGACAAGGTATATCACTCCGGACGAACACAACTTTCATTTGCGGGTGACAACGGGCATTTACGAGTCGTGGAAACACTGCTCGTGCGGTATGGGACCAACCCCGACAAGCCAAATCTTCACGGCTGAAACCCCCCCCTGCTGGTATGCTACTTCTGCTAGATATGAGGAAGTGGTAACAATATTACTAGGGCAAGGTGCTTTGCCAGACTTCTCGGAAAATGGCAGTCGAATACCGCTCTTGTGTGCCGCTTCGGGTGGGCAGGAGATTGTTGTTAAAATACTGCTTAGGTAAGAAAAGGTTAACTCCAACAAGCGAGATCACAATGGGTGAAACTTTCCTGCTAACTACATTCAGATTCTTCGAAGGAAAACAACTACTATGAGGATGACATCCCATCGAATGGTTACCGGAACAAACTAGCTACAAACTATGATTGTTTGATAATTAGTGTACCACTATTAGCTTCATAAACATTACACAGCCCTGCATACCTAGTTCATCATGGATCAACAACCACAAATCACCTTCAGTGGAATGCGCAACAACGCCCAAGCACACTATGATCACGATAATGAGCACAACCCCTGTGATATTCACAAAAGACAGTATCCCTTAGTCTATCATGACAGCGACAGTACAGTGCCTTCCCCAACTATTGGTAAACTAGATTTTACCTCTGTTATATGTGGGAGAAGGTTCGTCAAAGATGAGTAGGAGAGGCAATGTGTGGTGGGAATCGGCATGGGCGGGTCACACCTCCGAAAGGGCACTTGTACTTTGAAGAGGATAAATGGAGTCCTGTTTTCCCTTGTTTCGTTGATTTCACAATCTGTCAGACATCTGCTTTTCTCTTTGCTCCATCTTGTGTTTACATAGCATCAGTCTCTTGTTTTCTTTATTCTTTATGCAATTTGTTTTCTTGTAATCTTACTTGTTCCTATCAATAAAAGTCCTTGGTTCTGGCACCAGTGAGTTCTGGAATCCGCTGGACATCAAACTATTGTGTTCAAAAATATGTAAGGTGGCTGAATTACGATGTATGAATTGCTATCGGAGGTGGTTGGAAGAGCCTCGTTGCGGAGATGAAATAGTTCTACTCTGAGAATTTCAAGTGTGTAGCTTACAGTGCTCTAGTAGTATTCGTCACTGGGGCTTCAGGGCGCTAAAGAATGTGGCCCCTCAGCCCAATTACCTGCCCCGCCCCGGTGAACACGGCGGGGCCGCGGGTGTTTTGTTAAGGCTCTATGCTGTGGCTACCAGCCCCACCCGTTCGCCAGATGTGTACCTGTTAAACCAGGTTGTGAGAAATGTAGTTAGTTTAGGCCATGGGCGAGGATTACTCCCAAAGTAACCATCCAAGGCTGTTGAAAGAACGGGGCCTGGTGCATCAAAACCAACCCCACCCTGCTCCGTAACGAACTCTATTCTCTAGTTTTCTCTTTAATTTTCCTGCCTGCTGCAAGTTCTTACCTGCACCGTGTTTGTTCTCATATATTTGATTTCCCCTTCCCTCATTTCGCACCCTTCTATTCTCCTCCTGAACCGATAGATCAACCTCCATATATAGAAGGCATTCTCAGTATTATTTATTTCTAGTTATTAGACTGATAAAAAGCCGTGTAGAATATGATAATTCTCACCGCCATTGCCAACAGGCAATCTGATCTCGCCAATTCAGAACTGCTCCTCTGGGAATGAATAGAATCGGAAAGAAAGCATAGTGGTACCTAGATTTGTAAAAGGGCTATTTCGCTTTGTTAAGTTGGTAGGGTTTGCTAGACTCGCAGGTTGCTTCACACAATGTATAATACGAATAGGGCGAGCTATGGAGAATGCAAAGGCTGGGGGCTTGCAATTATTTTAATATCATGCTTGTGGGGGCAGGGGTTGATCTCCGTAATCTGGATCTACTCGCCTATTAATACAGTATCCGGATAAATTATAGAGAAACAGTGCAGGCGGCTAGTCGCTACCCAGATTATCTATTCTGCTGAAGAACTTCACAATCTGATGACCTCTCATCTTAAACCAACACGATCTACCTGTTTCAGTAGTATAACAGGATCACAACGGATAGGGATTGGCGTTTCTATGTCCTGATTTATTTCACTAGTCAAGTAGTATCCTACTCACTATGAACAAAACCTCAAACCGATAGGAGCTCTTCCTCTCCTTACCTAGTGTTCGTTACGCGGCCTCCGGGGCCCTGAAAAACGCGGGCCCCCGGCCCAACTCCCCGCCCCGCCCCTCTGAACAGCCCGGGGCGGCGCGTGTTTTTTTAGGGTTCCCTGCCCCGGCCCCCGGCCCCACCCGTTCCCCAGACGGGTCCCCGTTAAAACAGGTGGAGAGAAACGGGGCCCCGTCCCGGGAATGAGTGGGGACTCGCCCCAGACGGGGGCGGGGCGGGGGTCACCCCCAAAATAACCTCCCCGGCCCGTTGTAAGGGCGGGACCTGGCGAGTAAAAACCCACCCCGCCCCGCCCTGTAACGAACTCTATCCTTACCTGACCATTACTGTCATGGTGGCAAGTGAAAGCCACCCCTTATCTTAACAATGTTGAGAATGGTGCTGCTTGCCATACTCACAATGCTACCTTTTGTTGTGATAGCGTCGGATATGCACTAATCATTCAGGCATTTGTCCCAGGCAGAAGGTCTCGGTGTGTTTTTAGAGACTCACTTCAGCTTCATGTATATCGTTTGGCATTTGGCATTAGGTTTGTACATGCAGGAAACAATTGAAAAATGCCGATATGCACAATAATTTGGAGATAATCCACCATCCAGGAAAGCTGCGAGAACAGGGGGGAGAAAGACAGCGTGACAGGATGAAGTACTGTAACACCCGCATAAGAGGGCTGTTAGTCAGAACGTGAAAAGCCCGCCTCTTCTTTCTCGTCGACAAGGAGAGCACATTACGGAAGCAGCAGCTCAAATGACGTACTGTGGTACCTTATTACTATCCCAGTGGTGAATCTTCCAATTAGGCCCTTTCATTAATATCATAACATGGAGGTAATACATCTCATTTTATCACAGACTGGTTCGGGTACAATTTGGATTGGCCTACATCGCGTGGACAAAGCTCATGCGGCAGAAAGATGAACTTGTCTTCAAGGAAAGTTTAATCTCCGGATGGACTCTGTGCTTAGCCTTAGGTTGGATTTCTGATTTGAATAGAATCCTTTAGCTGCCTGGAAGTACCCTAAAATCTCTTATAACAAGATACATCAGCCGGTGAAACAAAACACCTCCCCTGTACTCTTCATATTCATTCATAATAATAGTCATACACTATGATTCTACCAATACGATATCCCCTCAAGTGTCCACCACCCATTTGTCCTTTTACCCAAGTTGTCTGAAATTGATTCTTCCACTAGAAAGCAAACTCTCATCACAATTTAAACCGTCCTCTTCTTTCCAAAATTTATAGTATAATATACGCTATCATATTGCATTGAGCACTCCATTATCGCCCTGCAATCTCATTGCACCTCATTCGTATTGTTGTTACCTAATCGTACCTTCTCCTGGAATTCGTCAATGAAAATACCTTGGTTGTAGGCAATATTTTTTTGAACATACCTACAGACTTGCGATAAATCTTTCCAAATGACCAAAGCTTCTGGGGATTTTATCTGCGTTTTATTAGTAAATTGGTGTATAACCTTTCCAACCATGTGGGTGGAATGTAGTACCTGGAATTAGACTTCCGGAGTTGGAGAACGAGATAGATGAACTCTATCCAAGGTACCATAATGTAATATGCATTGTGAAAAGGGGCAGTTTCCCAAAACAAGAATTTCCGGTAGAAGGATTCTAGGATGGAAGGAATTGTGAGAATCTGGCATTGGGGATAGGAACTCTGGACATCGCCAAATGTAATAAAGACGAAAATCACATTCAAAGTGAAAAATTGTCGCGAAACACATGATCTGTTGAAATGAATAGAATCAAGCGCGGAGGATAAAGGAAAGATTAAGATCATGAGTGCGATGAGAAGTTGAACAAGAAATATTAAGTTCGCACGCGTTCTGATATAAGGGGCATTAATTCAATGCATAAAAGGCAATGATCTTACTGGAAATATAATTCTTTTAATAAGTTGAGACAATCAGAGCTTGGCAATATGATAAGGGGTAGTCCTTGTCATATTTTTTAACTCTCAAAATTCCATACACTGGCACGACAATCAACCATCCTAAAGATATTTTCCATCGATAAAACATTCCTATATTCTGTTTTTCTCACTTCAAGGTACCCGATACCCATTCTATTATGCTTCTGAAATTAACCTTTTAAGTCGTAGTGATACCATATCCAATATACCAGACCAACAGGCCAGGGCAATCGTGGAACGCGTTCACGAAATCGGATGCTCATTTCATCACGTTAGTCGAGTGCTCATTTGTCAGACGTGTCAATACGGATTGCACACAGGGCCAAATAACACAGCTCCACTCAACCACTTCAAGACATATCATACCGTGAGGAAAGACTTTCTTGACAAGGTCAAGGAAATCTTTGCGACACTTAATACTGCAAATCCGAATAATATTCTCTTGCCAACTCCCTTCGATCCGGCCATACCAGACCTAAGGCTTTATCACGGGTGGTACTGCCGACGACCTTTGGTTTCAACCAGCGGAGGAACTACCGAACTATCTCAGTGTCGGTATTTGTCCCACTCCACCGCTCATTTTATGCGTCACCAGAACGCATATCATCGAAACAACAATCCTGCTGACTTCCTCTGTCAAAAGGTTCTAATGCAGTCCTTTTTTCCAAACACCTATAAGAGGTGGTTTCCTGTGGCCGATGTTAGCGTATTCAATCACCGACAACTCTATACCCAACGTCCCGCATGGCGAATCCCTATTGAACAAACAATTTCTCAAAATCTGCCACAAAATCGAGGCAATCACGCCATACAATCCCGGGAGCAATTTTCTCCTAGCGTATCAGATGCAGTTAATAGTACAAATTCAATTGAAGAACTATCCTGGTTGGTCATCCAAACTGCTTTGCAAGATATCATACTACGTATACTAAAACTTTGTGGTAGCAGCAGTGCTAGCGATATACATGATTCTGATATGATGGATGAGTTTTTGGCCATCGATTCTGGCCAGAGTGGGCACAATTCGAATATTCTTCAGCCGACGCCTGGTCTTCCCGATACACCATGGCTATCGCGTACGGGATGGTCAACACATCTTGCGGGTTGTGATCTTGTCTCTCTTGCATACCAGACTGAACACCCGGGATGGCAAGATGAAAATGACCTCAACCTCATCTTTACAGCGGTTGTTGAGGCAGCTGAAAGTTATTTTCAGAATGCTTGTAAGATTGCTCAAAGTAGCTCGCATGCACTAAGACGATGGGCTCGTAGTATCTCATCGACAGAGTGTTCGCCAGCCCCCTTCCGATTTGTTCAGTCTCCCGCGACCTTCAAGCGTTATACACGCTACTGGACACGTTTACTTTGTTATCTCTGCCGCTCCGCTCTCCCCGATTCCGCATCTCAAGGCGTCATCCAATTTACAACCCAACAATCGGACGCACGCAACAAAGTTATATTCCGTGCTGAGGAATTTGTTCATGGTTATCGCTCATCAACATCCAAACTCGAACGATCGATCCACACTCTATTTCTCACACTTATTCAGCAATATCTACCATCTACGAGTTATGAGAATCCATTGCTCCATTTTCTAGCTTGTATGGGTATCGATAAATGCTCTGGATCCTTTCGACAACCTGGCACCTTTACACCAATCCTGGCCGGATTCGTATACTGTATTCGAATAATCATTATTTATGAAGCACATCGATTATCGCTTCCATTGAAGAATAATAATCTTCTCTCAACCTTTCGGTCTTTGCATTCCCAATATCTCACCTCAAACTCAGAATATCCTTTCGGCGACATCATCAACCTACTTGGCTACGGTATAAAATGTTGTACCGATATTAGCCACCCAATCATCCAGTGGTCAACTGATCGTAATAGCGTCATCTATCATAATCAAAAACTGGAAATCACAAACCTGGGGAGGATGATCGGAGAGTTAGTGGATATCAGCTATTCGATTGGCCTGAACTTTTTTGGGTGGGAAGAAACCGATTTAGCCGGACTGAAATTACGAGAAATTTGTGACGAGCTAGGCAATCGTCAGATTGGATACTCATTTTTGAATGATCAACGCAATTCGGAGATTCTCAATCCACGCCGGATTCTTCGCCGTTTCCTTTCCACATCAAACCCGATTTCTGGCTTATTTTCTTCACCTGTCCCCTCGCAATTACGATCCAAATACCGACTTGTAGTACAGGAAGAGTTTGAGAAACTTCTTCATACCGCTGAGATCTTCCTGGAAATCCTACTCGTGCTATCACATCTCGCCTGTGGTCAACCTCCGAGAGGGACAGAATTGCTCTCTGTCCTCGTTTGCAATACACCTACACACCAGCGACATATTTTTGTTATCAATGGTGAATTAGGTATAATTACTAATTATAACAAGAGTCAGTCAGTTGTAGGAAAGGGTACCATCATTCTGCGTACCTTTCCCCAGTGTATAAGTCGATTATGGATTTGCTATCTGGCATTTACCAAGCCTCTACTAGCCTTCGCTGAAAAGACCCTTCATAATCAATTAAACAGCTCCGCGAATTCCGATCTTCTTCATTCCAAATCAATTGCCTTCTATACCCTTCCAATTTATGATCAGACAACACCGCCAACCGTCAGCAACTTACTTTTCCATTCACGTCAGAATGCATGGAAAACTATCAGGTTGACTAACCTATTACGGTATTATGGTTTGGAGTATTTATCATTTGAAGCTTTGTCGGTCAGTGTGTATCGCCATCTCGCCATTTCAATATTCCGCAAACGAATTCAACATGCAGTACTTGTCGAAGATATGCACCATGAAAAAGAAGTTGTCCCTATCGCCACCCGTCAAGCAGGTCATTCTCAGACAACCTCCCGCCGCTATTATGCCACTGAAATCAGTCAATTCAACTTGCTTGATTATCACATGCTCGATCAATTTCAGCAAACAAGTCAAGCATGGCATCATCATTTTCATCTTGATCAACATGTTTTATACAAACTACGATTGCCAGCCGCAATCAGTAATAGGTTAAATCCGCCAATTGGGTCAAAGGCGCCATTACGGTTACCTAGGAAGACAAACCCTGCAAGGAAACCAAATCAATCACGCTTACAACAACATGTCAAGAACCATGGTAGGTTGACGATGGCTATTGCTTGTATAAAGATTGTCAAACCTCCGGGGTTTCGCCGTCAGAATTATGCAATTTACGAATAAATTTGAAGTACCTCTTTCCGCTTTGTTTTTTCCTAACTATTATTGTAACTTTCCTAACCTCTGTCAATCCTCAACCGAGATTCTTCTCACCTAATATTATTACATCTGAATGACATTTCGCTGAATTCTTTATTTTTGCTTTCTTTATATCTGTTCGTCTCTGGTTTCCATAACTTCATCTACTATTCATGCCATCGAAACTCTATTGAATAAATTTCATGCTTGCTATGGACAATTTTCCCCAGCTTCCAGTTTGTCTCTCTTGGGGTTTGGACTGGACGGACAGCAGTATCTAAGTCAATGTTCGGTACTCACGGGTAAATGTGCGTCAGGATGAATGATAGCCTGGAACGGACTGTCCGGTACTATATGTATGTTATGTGACGCAATGGGTCAAGCAGGGTAACTCCGTGGCCAGCAGTGAACTCATCCACCCATCCTGATCGTTGCCCTGAGGACTACCAGTATATTAGGTGATGCAGGACCCCAACTGAGATGGCCTTCCCTCTCTAGGCTGGAATTCAATTTTCCCGATGTCAGCACGACTTCCAAGCCACCAGGATTCCAGCTTGACAGCCAAATCCTAATCAGAACTTGAGGATAGGTTTGCTTAGCTTGATTGTATTAATAGTTGTGACTGTGCTAACTGCCTCCCATTTTCTTACACACACCTTACGAATCAGTATCTGTTCAGGTAAGGGCCGGTGTCTGGGTAGCTAGGCTAGCAAATATTTCATATGGCTGAATAGGCATAGAGGAAATAGAGAATTTCGTGATCTGTTTGAATAAAGAGTTTGAATATATTTTGAGTAAGAATTGTAAACAGTTGATTCACTTAGTCTCTCTCCTCCAACCATCACTACATAATGGCCAACGTCGCAGATATCCACCACATGTTGGGGCACCATCCCTTCCAGTGCGCAACCCTCTTTGCTCAATCCTAAACAACCTTCCAACCACTACCTGCATCTCCTCGGAATTGTTCAGACTTGTTCTCGTTTGCGGTTATCAGGAAGCTTGTGACAACCAGCAAAACATTACAACAGATGAAAACATTGCATAGGTAAGTGACCGATTATCAACGTAATGCCAGCATTAAACTAAGACTCACAAGCCAGATTGCACACAACTAAAAGTGGGGACAAGACTTTTCATTCAGACTCGCGCTCTCTTAACTCTAAAATGCACGATGCTCGCTGACCAATTTATTTGATCCTTGATTATTGCAATACATTCAAAGTAATTGTACAGATACCATCTAACTCGAAATGTCACATCTAATTAGTGGCTTGAAAAGTGAACTTGTAGATGGCAGAATCTCCGGAACCAATCCCCTGCTCGAGTCAGACATTGACAGTAGGCATCTGGCGGTAATACGGGGTGACTGCAGAGGATGGTGGCTGACTGTAGGTACGACCAGGTGACGATTAGTCCCTAGGGGTGCGAGGCAGCAACTATAGGTACCCAGAGGTGACCGCCAGTCACGATAGGTACCCCTTGTTGTGTACGGGTACTACGGCTTACTTTCGGCCCCTGTTCATAACTCTCCAACCCTTTCTCTAATTGTCCAACCTCACGACTGTGGCCACCTATCGTCAACCACTAAGACACCTATCTTCACGAATGACAGAGCCGAGCAATGGACATACTCAGACAACCTCACCTGGACCGCCATGTCTCCTGTCCAACAGGGCCCTAGAGTCCGCCCGGGGCAGTTGGGTTAACCCTAAGATTGGACGGTGGGACGCAGGAGGAGGAAGGCTCATGAAACAACCCAGAAGTGCGAACATGGAGGATGGAGACAGTGTCACGATTTTTTGAAAGCCCACCGGACGGACCGAGCAACTCAGCCGAGAGTGCAATACCAGACAGCAGGGCCACCAGGGCAACTCCTTCTGTGATAGCCGGAAACGAGCGACAGGGTATTGACGGAGGAGGAAGGGTTGCCGACTGTGCAAATCGCTAGGCAAGGCGTGTCGCGAAGTACGGGGTAAGGGGTAGGACTGTCAATGCAAGTGTACTTAAATGAAGACTGTACCGAACCAGGAAGGAATCCATAACCGCTAGGAGGGGAAGCCAGAGGCCCCAATGAGATGAAGGAGATGAGTGTGTGATAACCACCCAACTGGGTACACCAGGCTGCCGAGATCAGAGGCAGAGCACACTCTCACGCTGATTTCTCATCGTCTTGAGAAATCAATCACTGGAGGTGGAGCGGACGAGAAAGATGTCCTGCTAAGCGATAAACTCTGCCCATATGTCATACGAAGTTGTATCCCAGTCAGTCTATCCTTATCTCCTATTCATACTAGAACACTTTGTACGCATGTGTTAGTACAAGTGTCTAGAAGCTGAGTGGATGAGATGCAATTCAACCTGGTACCTCATGTAGGCTATAGTCCCAATGCTTGCCAGCATAATCTTCAGTTCCCATGTTCTCTCACGGCCAAGTAAGTGCTATTCAACTGTTTGGACCTGATATCTGGTTACACAGTTCCCAGTAAGGATAAAGACATGATAGAGTGAAGTCAGTCTCCCTTGGGAGTCTAGTTAGTCTACTTGAAGCACCCAGCTACTCTATTCTCTAACCCCATTCACGCGACCTTCACCCGCAAAGTTATCTGGATCTGCAGAAGAAAGTCAGCCCACTATGTTGTAACTTTTAGATATTATTAACACTCTATCAAATCATACCATGCAGGCTACTCACGGGGCAGGCAAGGTCCCAACCTTGTATAAGTTGAAGAAGATATTGCTAACATCCCCTAACCCCAGTATCGGTACAAAACAATAGCCTAGTCGGGCTGCGTAGTTGTGCGCTATCTAAGAGAGTAAACCATATAGAATTGCTCTTACAACATTATACAAGTTGTGGCCCACAATCTGGCTCAATGCTGTTCACAGGATATATGAGGAGTGTAGGAATATCCTTTTTCTCAAGAACCAATTGAATAAAGCCTTGTGAATCCCATAGAGCCATACTTTTACCTTCGCATGCTAGTATAGTTAACCAGTTGTGGGCTTTCATTAATTCTGGCACTCTGCAAGGGTTCTATAACAGGGATGCCAAGCCACTTCTGAACCACCTCAAGAAATGTAAAATTACCATTGGTTCTATATGAACTCTAGATGCATAGTTCATATTGGACTAGTGACGCGCTCGTGGGGTCCTTACAGGTAGCACTCCTGCAGTCAAGTAAGTCTACTTCCTATCATGTGTGGCTGCAGCCCAGTTTGCATACACTGAATAGCCAAGTAGGTACCCCAATGCATGCCCTATATAGACCAAACTACCTCAGGGCTATTGAGTTCCAATTCATTTTATCCGTATAGATGGCATATTAATTAGTCATGAACATACAGCCAATAGCCGAAAGGCTTTCTTTATAGAGACGGGATTGGAGATACATCCTCTTGAGCATATCCTATGTGTGAACAGAGTGAATATGTGAACAGGGTGGCTTCCTCAGAGTATGAATGCACTCTAGGGAGATTAATTGGTAAACCCCTAGGTAAGCAGGTTGCTTACAAAACCCCAGAATGGTGGACAAAATCTCACACCCTTTCCACCCACACACTATGTCACCTCTCCACACATACAATATTCACTACCATCCATCTTGCTATAACTCTTAAATCAATATAGTCTAAACCTATTTTATCACCACAAGGTAGTTATATCCAGATACCATTGCCTGTTGATAAACTCAATAAATTACAACTAGTAGAACCCCTTTAGCAAATAAAGGCATGCAGCTGTATAACATCTTCCTATTATGTTCAAAAACAATTATTAGAACTCTAACTCTATATATAAAGCATCAAGGGCCATTAATCCAACCTTTTTAACATAACATATGAAACAATATAACCTGTTCCCCTCCTCTTTCAGCATAATTGCTTATTATTGCTTATCTCTTCTACAACTTGTAATCAAACTATTTGCTGATGTAAAATTGGATGCGATACTACACCATCTCTTTCCCTGCAAGAAAAATTACTTACTAAAACCTGTATCTGGTATGCAATACATCTAGTATCAGTTATTACTAGCCTCAGCTGCCATAAACCACTCTTGATATCAGTAATTGAACATCTCCAAAGTTCAACCAGAAGTTATACTACCCCTTTCCTTTTTCTCACTCTAGAAATACATCTTACACACTTGTTTTGTCATGCAAAATATTCACCATAATTAATATAACCTCTTAGATGAAAAAGGGAAACAATAGCATGTATTGCCTTTCTCTTCAAAAATAATCATTTATTACAACCTTACCCTTCTACACAATATGCCAACTGCCTCTAATGGAAAACCCTTACCATAAACAGGGCACATATAATACCTCTTTCCTTTCTCTCTAACCCTAAATACATGTTACAACCTTTTGTTTGTTTTAAATAATATACATACAATTAATCAACCTTATTGAGAGTGAAATAGAAAACAATACTAGTACTTGCCCTTCTCGCACTCCAGAAATTGATCTAACAACCTTCTATCACTCTTAAATAATGTAAATACTCTTCAGCAACTCCTTTGAATAAAAAAGGGAATTTCCACTATCTCTTTCCACTCTTTGGAACAAGCAATACATCCTCCAACCTTGTCTTTCACGTAAAGAATACCAATACCCACTATCCACAGTGTTTAGAGTCAAAATAGCTGCCGTTGTAGCTTCTTCCTCTTACTTTAAACAGATAATATATTACGGCTTTTGCCTTCCACCCAATATAGGAACTTCTCCTGATCGAAATTGATTACAGTAAAAAGGGAAGCTCTGCTTTGTTCTTCCCCTCTCTTGAACCAGAAATACTTCATTCAACCGTTTCATTCAATCCAATACACGAACCACTACTTATGAACCTTATTCTGTGTAAAAAGGGAAGCGACAGTACTTCTTCCCATTCATGCCAACCAGATATGTATCCTTTAACTATTTCATTGTATAATATCGGCCAACTCCACAGAATCAACCTTTTACAGTAAAAATGGTACCAATACTATTTCTTTCGCTTCTTCCCATTAAGAAATACCTTGTTCACCTTTTTACTTTTATTAAATACTACAAATTTGTTTAATTGAACTCCACTTGAGTAAAATGGGAAGCTATACTACCTCTTCCCTTTCTCCTGCCTAACAAATACACTGTACCACCTTTTACTTCCCTTAAATAAGACCTCTATACTTAATTGAAGTCCTTTATAGTTGACCTCTAACTTGTGCTACTCACTCCCTCTCTCTCCACTCTGAAATTCTTCTTACAACCTTTTTTTCCAATCACATACAGCAATAACCACTAATCAGCCTTCTCTAGTATAAAAAGGGAAGCCATACTACTACTTCCCATTCTCTCACATCTGAACTACACCCTACAGCTCTTTGGTTTTATAACATCTGCCAAGTACCAATAATCAAACTTCTTTAGAAGAAAAAGGGAAGCTATTCTACCTCTTCCCTTTCTCCCTCCTAACAAATACACTGTACAACCTTTTACTTTCCTTACATAACATCAGTATTCTTAATTGCAGTCCTTTATAGTAGACCTCTAACCTGTACTACCCACTCCCTCTCTGTCCCATCAGAAATTCTTCCGACAAGCTATTCTTTCAATCACATACAGCAATAACCACCAATCAGACTTATTTAACATAAAAAGGGAAGCTATACTACTAGTTCCAATTCTCTCGCATCTGAACACCATCCTACAACCGTTTTGTTTTATAACATCTGCCAAGTACGAATAAACAAACTTCTTTACGAGAAAAAGGGAAGCTATACTACCTCTTCCCTTTCTCTCCCCCACCAACTATTTGTCTAATTGTTTACTTTACTTAAGTAAGACCAATATGCTTAATTGAACTGTTTTTGTATAAGATTCTAACCTGTACTACCCCTTCCGTCTCTTTCCAATCAGAAATACTTCTTACAACTTTTTCATTCAATCACATATACCAATACCCACTAATCCAACTCCTTTAGTACAAAAATGGTAGGCCTGATAGTTCTTCCCATTCTCTCGCTTCAGATATTCCCTACAACCATTTGGTTCTATCACATCTCTCAAGTCCCGATAATCAAACTGCTTTACTAGAAAAAAGGAAGCTATACTCTCTCTTCCCTCTCTCTTCCCCAACAAATACCTTGTATAACCATTTATCTCACTTAAATCTGACCAATATGCTTAATTGAACTCTTTTTGTCTAAAAATGGAATCTCTACCACCCTTTCCCTATCTCTTCAACCACAAATACTCCTTACTACTATTCCCTTCAATCAAATACATCAACTATCACTTATCAAACTTCTTCTTTCTCAAAAGGGAAGCTATGGTACGTCTTCCCGTTCTCTTTAAATAGAAATACATTCTATTATCAGTTGCTTTAATTCCATAAACCAACTACCATCGATCAAACTCCTGCTGTATAAAAAGGGAAGCTCTCTTACTTCTTCCCTTTCTCTTTAACTAGAAATACATCACCCAACGCTTTTATTTTATTCAAAACACTAACTACCCACAATCCAACTCCGGTTTTCATAAAAGTAATCTGTACTACATCCTCTTTTGGTCATATTATCAAGTCTTTTTTAAACCTTTTCCTTCGAAGCACCTTGTCAAATACCACTCATGAACCTCTTTCTGTCCAAAAATAGTCACTATATACCAACTCCCTTTCCCTACTTTTATAACTAACTTCTACTATATTTTCTTTACATCAAATATATCAACTAGTTGAAACACAACACTTTTCATACCAAAATAGACACTATACTCCGCATGATTATTCTCTTTATCAATATATCCTTGTTACTCTCCTTCCCTTCTCTTCAATTATCATACAACTTTCCACTGATTTCTTTGCAGAGCAGCACCAAATGCCCAGCTTGCCTACTACCGGTACCAAGGTTGTGGGAGTAGCTGCAACTAGGGGCACTCTAAGGAGTGCCTTGCAGCTGAAAGCAACTGTTCAGCTGCATCAAACTTTATAGCTTACCATATGAAATAAGTGGCTACATATCATCACTTCGTGATTCAGCTTGTTTACCGTAAAAGCACAGCTGAGTATCAACTCTATTCAACAAATAGAGTTCTCCGTGCATCCCACCATGATTTAACCAAACAAGATTTTTATTCAGCGTTATCTCTTATATATTTTGATGATTATTCTATCTGATATGGTCCCGAGCCCTGTATGTAATTCTACTTGAGAGCCATGTATTGTTGGTCCAGCCAACACAATAATGGGATGCCACAAAGTGATATTAAGCCACAAATTTACTATTGCAAAGCACCAGATTTCATTGAGCTTGAATTTTGCATTGAGCTGCAAGGCAGTCTTGAGAGTGGTCCAGGTTGTGAGCCTGCAAACACCAGGGTAACTATGACCGCCACAACCTTCGTACGAGTACTCACTATTTATTTACTCATAATATCTCATAAAATAATGCTACTATTTTTGAATAAGTACAAGCAGATTGACAATTGTTGTTCTTGTACCTATCATATGCCTACAACCTATTCTCACTTATCCTCTCAAGTAGTATGATCTCCTCTACCTACTGCCATACTTTCCATCGAACCCCTGAACTTATAATACCTCTTTACAACTTTATCAACATAGAATTCTGCTTGCCATTTCCCCTCATACTCTTCATATATGTTATTTACTCTATATATGCAATTTAGAATTTATCAGAATCATCAATGGTTACTATGTGTTACTACAGCTATTACTAACATTCAAATTCTACACATATTTGCAATTAAGTTAATACCTTTTCTTCATGTACAAAAGTTTGCTCCTGAAGTCTTCTCTTTTATGAATACAGATGACACCCATCCAATTGATTATCTTCTAATCTGACTGAAATGAACAAAGTTAGACAACTTCATTTATTTCCCTGATAAAAACCGTAATTGACTATATTGTAACTGAGTTGATGAAGTATAGAAACAGATAAGAGGAGCACGACCAGCCACTTAGCTCCGCAAAATCACAACTGAATTCTGTTCAATTAGAGGATTGGATAATTGTCTTTCTTGTCAAGTGAGTATTAAGTGCTATATCTGGTATGTCCCAGGTCTGTTGTACTGGATCAGGGTGTATCCTGTGCATTAGCTCATAGATATTGTGGAGTCTAGGGAGTTGGATGGTTGACAACTTGATTTGACAGCTCCCTAGAATACAGGGTTAGATTCTACTAATCTTCACATTTCAGTCACCTGGAGCAGATCTACAGGATGTATAAGAAGTAGGGAAGAAGTTTTGCTAATTTAAGTGCAATGCTGAAGGGCTAGTTTCATGTGTAGAAATATGGAAATGTATATTGCATAGTGAGGTTAAACAATAATCATCTAGATAGAGCTTTTATACCATTAATGGTTTGGGTGATATATATAAGCAAGTTAAAAGAAAGAAAAATATTCTAACTTAATGCAATTTGTGGCCTGAAAGTAGACACCATTTTCCTATTCAATACTCCAAAAGGTCTCAATTACCTATGTTAATCTAGCCAAATCTCTCATGCTTGGATTACTTTGTACTTTAAAATATGAAAATCTGATCACCACTAAGGATATCCTTAATTATAGAATTAGCACTTATAGAAAGATCAATATATATTTACTGCTCGTTCTTCTTAAATTATAGTATTCAAATTTAAATATTGTCTTCAACAATCGTTCTGTAATCACACAATAGCTATAGTCGATTATCATGCTTGTCACTCAAGTGGTATAAGACACTCCTGTTTCCCACCCCCGAGTTTATATTATTGGTAACCTACATATCAATAAAATTTAATATAATCATTATTATGTAATAAATATTATTATTATATCTAGATTGAGTAAGTTGAACTGTTGGGTAAGTCTGAGCATGATTAGAGAATTATTCAGTCCTTCCATAATGATTTTCTACATAAGATTCCTTCTCTGCCTTCTTTCTGCTCTTCTTCTTTCTTCCCTCTTTTCTCCATCCGTCAGCCTCTGCTCCAACAGTTTGTAGCATTTTGTGACTTTCAATAGTATTCCTTCTCAGCCCAAATTGCTTACGATGAGTCTGACAATACTAACATTTATCTAAATACACAGGTGATGGAAGAACATGTCAAGGTTCCTGCTGGGTTGGCAGATGTTGAAAAACTTCTGGTAGATGAGACGCTTAGTCTTCTGGCTGGTCATGAATTGGTATGCTAGATATGATCAATAAAGTGGACTAAAAGATTGTACTAATATAAGTGATTTAGTCAGAGGATTTGGTGAAGGGAATTGTGCAAAGGTGGTTGCGGGAGGTTGCCAATCGAGTTCTTGGTGGACTGGGATATGGGCCTAATACGAGCGGTGAAGTCCACGAGATGGCAAATAAAAGGGTAGCAGCTTCTCAAGCAATAAGAACTGACAAGGCAGAAGGTAAGTTTTATTAACTACACAAGACTTGTATAATTGCAGCATGATTAGCTAATTGATAATAGGCGACGAAGGCTGTACGGTTGAGGAAATTGTGATGGCAATGCCAAGCAAGAGTACTCCCCAGCCAGGGCTTGTAATGGAAGCAATGCCTAAGACGATCGTACTTATGCCCACTCTTGAAGGGTTTGTGCGTGGTAAGATCCTCTCTTATGATTTAACATAAATAGGAAGATAACTAATATCAAGATAGAAAGTTACCAAGACTTTACTGGGGACAACGACACTTCCATGATAAACGAAACCTCTCCAAGAAAGAACACCCACAAACAGCAGAAGCGTGTAGCCCAGGCAGTTACCGAGAGTACAGTAATCCCGCAAAAAACCGCTCGCACTGTCGACTTAAGCCCTTGTCTTGCACCTCATATCCTGAGCGATATTCGTAATGGACATGCACAGGGTGACTTTGAGGCCCTCGAGAACGACCAAGTCCGTATCTATTCCTCTTGGAAGAACTATGCCATATACGAGTTCGTCAAACTCGGCGAACACGACAAACAATTTCTTACCGACTTCCTCGACGACCTTATCCGGCCTACTACGACCATTCAAACGGTCCAGCTTCTCGCTGCGATTTCTCGACACAAGCAGGGGGAAGGAGGTTCGGAACCCTCACTTGCCGCCCTAGTTCCATCATTTGGTACTGGTGAAAACGTGAATGGGCAGGATGATTGGGGCCAGTTACTCGAGGCCGCCAGAAAGGCTCATGACTATGTCAGGGGCTTTGAAACAGCGCCATATGAGGCCCGCCTACGATTACTCCTCGCCTTTATTACCCTTCACCTTACCTTGGAGTATGCGATTACGGCTAGGGTACGCGTGGACCATGGAGAGTGGAATAAAACCCAAGTCAAGATTGAAAAGTGGAGAATATTCGATCTCGAGATGGGCTTGCGCGAGAGCCAAGCCTATGAGCGTCAAAAACTGCGTGATGATGTCAAGTTTGGAAAGTTGTTGTGGAGCTGGACAGAGGCCTGTGGAATTGTGTGGTTACCGGTGTTTGCGACTATGAACCGTGGTATCAAATCCTTTTTACGCCAATGCCCAAAAAAGCGGAAACGTCATCTCATTGTCGGAAGTCAGCTAGCCACAAATGATTCCTGGGTTGCCTTATCCCAGGCCTTTGCTGGACTGTCCGCAAGCGCTTTGTTTACCTCCAATACCCCCATATTTACGGTTGATGAACTCTTTCGCCTTTATATTGCACAACCTACTGGGGCGACCTCAGCTTCTAGATTCCAGGAGGCTATCGCGAGTGCTGGATATACACCTATAGTGTATTCCATTGATATTGTCGACCCCAAAGGACTCCATTTGGAAGATGCGATGACTGGCAGTTTGTTGGACAAAGTTGGCATTGAAATCCCTGAGTTTCCAGGATCGTTGGTGACACTACAAAAGTCTCGTACTGTTAACCTTGTTGACTGGGTATTGGATGCCAAGGTTGTGGAGATGATTGAGCTACGTGATAATCGCAACCAGGAAGGCAATAATCCTGCCGTACTTGTAGGGGATCTGGCTTCCCTCTTTGGGACCCCTACCATTTGTGCACCGGTTTTTTCGTTCCTGGCACGCCTCTGGGATGCAGGTGGAATTAATGGTTGGTGTTGTCTTTCTCTGGTCGAAGCCGAGATGTTTTTGCAATTATCGACCGCGGATTCTATTCATGTAGCTCTCATGCATACTCTTGAATCCGCTGCTTCCTGTACTGACATTAGATTCATTCTGCTCCCGATTGAAACATCTACCACCTATTTTCTCGCCGTCTGCAACATCAACACCTGTACCCTTACCCTCTTTTATTTAGAAGGTACTGAAAATCAGGATATGGAACTGAAGGCAACTTTAAATGTAAGTACTCGTAATTGCTTGCAAAAACCTAGACTAATAGTGAGAAAGGATTTGCAGAAGTTTGCTTTGTTTGCTGGATGGGATATTGGGAGTGAAAGGATAGGTATTAGTGGTAATGAAATGCCAGGGTTAAAGCGGGTGGCGGGATTAATTATCCTAGCCTTGATTCATTACATGATGAGAAGATCATACTTGGGGGAGCAGCCTCTTGGCTGTGAGGATCCAATTAGTTTAGATCACCTCGTTATCGGATGTCTAAAGGCGATCTATGCCGAGAATCTTAACCCCAATGATAATGTATTGCCTTTGGCAATTCTTAACATGTAAAGTTAAATCTCTAGAAATTCACCATGTAGAAGTTAGTCAAAATAATTTCTCTCGCTGCACAACAAATCTTATTCTAGATTTTGCAATTAGTTTGATTCATAATGCTATACTACATCAAAAACATTTATTATCTAACATGAACAATCAGAACACAAAGTACATTAGAAGAACTAGAACTAGCTCAGATAGACTTCCTTGAACTTAATGTGCTTGTAGTTTAAATATACGGGACTCCATAGTTCTTATATGTTAAGATCTAATATAGTATCATATACGTTGGCAGGTTGTATGCGAACTTCAGTTGGATTAGGTTAAGTTGAAAGCAAGTCTACTATGTGATCTTTCATAAGGAGCCATGTCTCATAACACATTAAGCTCCACATTCACTTCAACAGCATCAGCAAAAATACATTTCGCGTCAGATCCACCTACCTGCATCTGGATGCACACCACTTAGATTTTGCGTCCACTTCATTTGAAACATCTGCAGATCTATTGTCATACGAAATTGCCTCCTGAGGGATGTTGCGATACAAGGTTATCTCCACTGCCCTCTGGAGGCACTGCACAACACCAGCGTTCACTTAATTTACCCCTGATGCACTGTACTTGCCGAGTTCTACTTGATCAATACCTGTCTTTTCGCTGGCTTTCCTATCCTGTCTCACATCAGGAAATGGAGGGGACATGATGACAAGAGCCAGATTATTGTAGTTTCACTCGGTTAGCGTTCCACGTATCACAACTCTCTCCTAACTCCTGACTAACTGGTCTAGTGTAAACACTCTACCACAGTGACTTTAACAAGTCTAAATCTGATACCTCACTCTATCCAGTCTGCACCCTGACTACCCATTCTTATAAGGGCTATCTAGCCATAACTGTTATTTATAGAGTTACCCTGATGCCTGGTTTTCCTGTTGTTTAGAGAAGTCTGACCGTAAAGCCCGAGACCGCTGGAGTTCGGTAGGCGATCACGCAGCACCTTTGGCATACCCATCTACGCCTTCTCAAACCAGATAAAAGACATCTCTGTACGACGAGTTTCCACGAGGCTATTGAGAACTGTGAAAAGGGGAGGTCTCATACTAGCTTCTTTTAGGGTCTAATAAGCATTCCTTTGAATACCAGATTCCGCCGGCGTCAACTGTGCTATCTAAAATCCCTTTTTGAATCTTCTTTTAAACCTTTCCAGAAATCCAAAGCTATAAAGAACTTGGCGATACGACGATTTCCCATGTTCCTATTAAGGACTCAGAAGCCTGGACTCAGCGCAACTGGTTTTAGGCTCAAGTGATGGGTGACCTTAAAGCCAGATTCCTCTAGTATCCGTTATGCGACAATGGAGCCCCGTTGGGAGATGATTCCCCTTCTTTTGAGCTACCTTGTGCTGTATGAAGTGCCCCCATAGGACAGATTCCCTTGGAGCTACTGAGGCCTTTGCAGGGGATTGTATCCGGGGTTTTTTTTAACCTAGGGTATATTGAGCACTGACCTGAAAGCCTGATTACACTGGGGTGCTATGTACAATCAAGATACCCATTTAGGGTACTACTTGAGAGCTTGTGGGGTATCTCAAACCTTAATGAAAGTCCCGATATCACTATGCCCTGGGGAGCTACCCTTGGTTCTGCTGTGGTGTAGTTTGCCCAGTTTCTTTAACCTGGTTTCTCTTATGAGCTGAGCTTAAAGCCCGATTCTCATTGTGTCCTGGAGGTGATCATGGAGCCCTTTTGGGATGCATTCATACCCCTCACCGGCCAATATGCGCTGTTCAGTACATTGCTACTAGGAGCCCCTCGACCGGCCGGTTGAGTTTCAAGTCCCTGTTGAAACTATATTTCATGATAAAGGGATTGTTATACAAGGCTCTGGTTTACCCCTTCAGTGACGACCACCCCCTACTTCTCTAAACGACTGGCCAAAGTTCAGGCCGCCTTCGGGGCAATAAAACAGCTCTCCCCACTGGGGACAGGCCTCACCCCTTACCTCTGCCACGGTTTGGCTGCGTCCCTTCTATCCCCCATGTTTAGCTATGGGGGCGATGTCCTGCACGCGACTGTGCACATGATGAGGAAGCTGTCAGTCTTTTGGCACAAGGTCCAAAGATGGTGCACAAACGGTTTCACCTATACCCGAACCAATATCCGGCCGATAGAAGCCTGCCTCCCTCACCTGGACTTACTCGTAGCCTACAAAAGATGGTACTGTGCTTCGCCCCGGAGATTTATCCCGCCACAGCCCGTCTGGCCCCCTCGTTACAGACCCCTTCCCTCCTCCGTCACGCCCCTGACCACATGGCTCTGGTGGCTGAAGGTGTGGGGGGTCGACTGCCCCTGCAATGGCTGCAACCCCGCCCCCGTACAAAGAACAAGGGCCACCTGCCGCTGGATGTGATCCCCCACTCAATGCTTTTCCTGCTGGGCCCCGACGGGCTAGCTCCCCTCCCAGGCATCTCTCAACACCTCCTAGCCGAGTCCTACCCAGAGCCCCCAGAAGGGCGCACATACCCCCAGCCAGAATGGTGCTGCCGCACACTACTAATTGAAGAATGGAAGGCCAGGGCCCCGGCCCCGGCTTGATACCCATACCCCCGCTTGCTCACACCTCACTCCTTTATGGGTCTCAACAAGTTCGACGCAGGCAGGCTCTACCAGATCAGATCAGGAAAGAGCACCCTCTGCGCCCACCGCTCCTGGGATAACGATAACCCCACAACCTCCCCTAGGTGCAACTAGTCCTCTAAGACCTTCGAGCACGCGATACTATCCTGCCCCGCGAGGGAGCCAGCACGGAACCGCCAGCCGCAGGCGGTCTCTGATCTGGGCCCCGACACCCCTGTTTGGTCCTCGCTCGCCCTCCTCGACCACCTCTCCCGCTTCATTAGGTGGACGAGGACCGCCTTCCCCCTAGTCATGTTTTCCCGGCCAACCTCCGCTGCTAGCTCCGCTTCCTCCTGCTTCTCTAATGTAGTTTTCTTTGCTTATTTTATGTCATCTGCGGACAGCTAGGTTTACGTAGAATTTGTTCAAGTTGCTTGTAGTTTCCGCTGGTGGCAGGAGGGTTTCCTTGAATTGCTTGTTTGATTTTCGTGGCCGCATTTGCGCCAGGGACCGGTACGGACCCTTATGAAGATAATTGGCGATGCATGTTTCCTTGGTTTGTTTGTTTTGGATTTTGGGTTTTGTTTTCGCCATAGCTAGCGCTCCAGGTGATTTCTTGTACCTTAACAACGAATATATGATATAAAATAAATAAATAAATAAATAAATAAATAAATAAAAATGCACTGTTATATAAGGTAGCAAATTTGGTCTTGGCTATTATATGCATCTCTAATACTTAAGAGAAGCAAACTTTGTAAGTTACCTTATGTGTAAAATACCCGCATGATCTCTTCAAGTTTAAGCAATTATTTCACCCTATCCTAATATTACTTCCTAGTTGCATGGGACTGGAAATTCAACCACGATTATCTGGCTTGCGCGTGGCAACCCCTTTCACTCCTAATTGAATTTACACTCTTCCTCATTTACACCGTTGGCCAGTATGCCTAACGGTCAGGGCTGGCCGCCAGGGGCCTGCTATAGTATCATCTGGTACCGCCGGAGCAGGGTGGGCAAGGACATCCTGGCACGGCATCCATCTTTTGACAACACTCGAGGACTGTAGGTTGACGGGCAGGCCCTGCAGTCTTGTTGGAAATGGTAACATCGTGTAGGTACCTATGGTCTTGAGTAAGGACCGGGATCCCTTGTAGGACAAGGAAGTGTAATAGGGTCAGGTTGATCACAACCAGGATGGCAAATGACATGAAGCATAGGTGGATTGATAGCCAAATTTGATACATAATTGTAGAGCGTAAGATTTGCTTCATTAGAATAATAATGTTTCACAGCTTGATAACAGTTACTTAATGCTCATGAAATGCGACAATGAATTATAAACAAAGACACCTATGGGGCCCGGCGGTCAATCCCGGCCATTGGCCAGGAATTACCGCAACTGAATGTAGGTCCCATCGGAATATCAAACTTCGTGTTTGTCCCGTCCTACGCTAAAGCTAGATGGACTAGATTCTATGGAAGACTGCTCCTAGCATCCCAAACGCGTGTTCGGCTGTGTTCCCAAAGGTCAAGTCAGCAGGTCTTGGGATCGGAACGGGAGGGACAGTAGTACGTGAATAGGTGCCTGCAGGGAGGACGGAGGGGTGTCTTCCCCCCCGACATCGAGACGACAGCCTACGATAACATGGTGGGGACTGCAGGTCTCCAAGGTGGCGAAACCTTGCCCGTAACTTCCAATGACCGGCAGGCCCAGTATATGACTGGCAGGCTCCACAGGCAATTGGTGAGGACCTCAGATGATGCGCAAAGACGTCAGAAGACGGGCAAGGACTGCAGATTGTGGGTGAGGACTGCAGAAGAGCGGTGAGGACTGCAAGTATGATTTCAGAAGTTACCAATCCATTAAGGACTATTTGATCCCACACTCGCCCTCTTAGCCAATAGTCCTTGCCAAAGTACTGTCTCACTTGTCCTGCAGCTTGAGCCGGGCCTGGGACGCCATTGAGTGCGGTCCTGGCTGCACCTACAGGGGGCACGAGACGCTTGAGACCACTAGTGTTCTTCCTCAATCATCTTGCCTTTTATTAATCACTCAATTTAAGAGCTATCCTTCCCTGTTTTTCTCCTTCAAAGCAGATTGTTCATTTGGGTAAAATTGCAGCGATAACTAAGATGTCTATAAATAAGTTGATCGATAGCTATTAGTAGATTGTCATGCATTTCAGAAGGGCATTGCCTATACTTCCCAGGTCCAACTTGCAATGTTTGCGGCGCACACTTTTGTTCGTTCAGATATCTTATTGCTGCTGCCAGTATAATAGGTTTTCTGGTCAATTGCTCAACCTTCTCGGACTGTTGGTCTTCCTCTTGCTCTGTCGCTTCTTGCAGAAGTGTGTGTGCTGGAAGGAGGAATTTTCTTAGTTATTTATTATTTGAACCGAACTACTGCGCTGCCACTACAATAATCACTTCTTTGCCTTTGAGCCCCGAGCCCAGTCTTCTGCCTCTTGACTTGGAGTGGGTTTATCATACATATTCAGGGCCGGTGAAAGTATCTGTCGCCCAGGTCCAAGTCGACGTGAGTATCCAGCCAACAGTGTTTTTCATTAGTCTAACTGAATCAACACAGAGGATGTAAAGATTGTATAATTTGGCACTGGAGAGCTGGAAATCCATGCTTTCATCAAAGTTCCGAGTAGAATATCATTGGCCTCAGCATCCCTTTTGGCCATGATTACTTTTTCCTATCGACGTTTACTTGTTTTATTACTATTGCGTCCTTAGCTTCTGTGATCAGATCTTCAATAGATCCTATATATGGCAGGACCAGGTCCTGATATGGTTACTGGAGGCTATATTCTTGTCAGAGCCTAATACTTCAGAAATGATAACCTTGAGGGCTCCTTTCTCACCTTCTCGCCTATGACTGAGATACGCTTCTTGCATGGTCCTGACTGCATGAGTGGCATGGCAGTTGCCTGCCGCAGTGTGAAGGCGCCAGATGATATTCTTGCAAAGTGGAGGGAAGGTAGCTTCAAGGTATGTGCTGAGCGCCCAGAGGTGAGCTGGGTGGAGGGAAAGGTTAGTGCTTATGGATACAAAGAGTGCTCGGAGGTATTCTCAAGTTCTCGATAAGCTTTCTTCGCTGATCTCTCCTGCTGTCTCATCTAACTCTTCTAATTTGTCCTCCTGTTCTTTTCATTCTTTCCAATTTAAGGATTTCTGTAGGGTAATTATCAGTTGATTCCTCGGATAGATGGGGTCACAGTGTCAGTGTATATCTTCTTTCAAGGGATGAAGCACTGCTTGCCCAATCATGCTCACCCTGTAAGGGGCTGTTTGGACCCTCTTGACTGGTTTGAGATCAAAGACTTCCCGTCATAAGATACCGGTACCTCTGGCCAAAAGATGACGGTACACCTTAGGATCTTCTTCCCTGCCTGGGTTGCTCATGTATGAGATGTGGGAAACCTCATAATATCTGACCTAGGCACTTGATCAACCATGAGGTCTTCATGGCCACTACCCATTATCACTATATTCAAATTGACCCAAAGGCCAACCACCACCTACTCAAAGGCCCGGTGCTACTCTTTACACATTGAACCTAGTAGTTAATAAAACCCCTAACCATAGAAGGACAATATTTGCAATTTTCCGCGTGGCAGTTTTGTCAGTAGGCATCAATTATGAGGGGCGATAACTTCCATGGCTTGGATGTAATCAGCATCAGCAGTATTTTTGTTCCGTGTGCATAACAGTGAATGAAATGGTGCTCTATTGAAGGATGTTAGCCTGTGGCCCGGTATATCCAAGTACCAGATAATTTTCTCCGGAACGTAGTAGAGCACACTTTGCAATCAACCAGTGTGAGACATATCGCCTAATTATACGATGTTAATAAGGCTATCAATTACCCAAAGCACCGCAATAACCGTTGCCAGAACATCTCCAAGCTTGCTCAGATTTTTGCCGCAATCGCGTAAGTTCTAGTATTTGCCACGTGGTGCTAGTTTGTGGATCGTGTATGTTTGCTCAGGCACTTGGTCAAGCTTGGTAGTTAGAAAAGGTATTGCTCAGGATAGCCATCATACGGTATCCCAGCTGGTATCCAGTGGCGGACTGCTACGCCGGCAATATCGCCGAGAACAAGTTCTTCAGAATGAAATAGTGAAAGATGATTATTCCCCATGTCTTCTTCATTGCTGGCTGGTCATTGCTAAATGGTAGCAATTGCATTTTTGGCACTATTGCCCGGGAAACACCGCCAACTGCATTCACAAGCAAGATGTGAATAATCTTGATTAAATATAGGCACTTTTACCTAAGGCTCCACCCGGGAATATGTAAAAATCATCACCCACGAAAGCAGGGTTGCCAAATGGAGTTACACCGGCCCTCCTCTTCACAAAGCCTAATACCAATTACACAGCTGTGGAGGATGGTAATCTGTTAGAATATTCACGAAGGTTCCATATCTACTACAGTGGTACTACACTGATGGTTTGGGTTAGGATAGTTTTTTGTTTGGGAAGTGTTTGGAAGTATGAAAGATTGAAGCAATGTCATGTAAGGACGAATGGTTAGGTGCAGCGGAGATGTTTTGTGAGGATTCATGAATCAGACTAGGGGTACTAGAGGTTTGGAACTAGTGTTAGCTAGAGGATGCAACAAACGAGTGTCACAGTTAGATGATAACCAAACAGGCACAGGTATCAGGAAGTTTAGGATAGACGATTCAGGAAAAGTCTCTAAGTACTTGTAACGGGCAAAGGGATTGAGGGAGGAAATCTGGGGTAAAGTTGAGGGTGTGGTTTGGAAGGCAAGAGATGGTGATGGAAGAGAGTTTCTAGTATGAGATTTTGGTGTATATATAAGACGCCGCTCGCAGCGCAAAAGAAACAAGGACGAAAGTTACTCCAGACCATCAGAGCCTATTTTGAGTGGTTATGAGCCCGGATGGCGTCAGACAATAATCAATCCCTCTTGATGGCCTATTTTCTCTGTTGCCGAATTCTTTCACCTTATTCGATGCATGCTCTGTTCAACTCCTTTCCGGTTATCACAATGGCAAGCACCCGCGCAGCAGCTGCCGCCGCCAGCGCTGCAATACCTCCAACCAACAATCCCGCCAGTCCTCTAGCTCCCCATCCCTACACGTCATTGAGTCATTCAATTGAGAAGCGCGATGGGTCTATGGGTACGGGTTAAAGCAACTATGTTGCTTGGAAGTTTCGTGTGACGCGAATTCTCCAAGAGAAAGGACTTGCCCGGGCCCTTGCGGATACACCTACTAATGAGTCCGCTTCTGATAGTACCACAGCAGAACCCGTTAATAACCAAGCGTTTACCATCATCTCCCTCAATATACGAGACTCACAAATTCCCCATATCCAATCACCAGGCAATGCTAATGAAGCCTGGGAGGCTCTCGCTAAGATACAACAGGATATCAGCTCGAAAGGACGTACAGTTTTGATGCAACGGTTGTGGAGCCTACAGCCCCAGGAGGGACAGAATATGTCGGTACATCTGAACAGCTTCGAGCAAGTGTCGACACAAGTAGCAAATCTCTCCCCTAATCGTATCGGTATGCCTGATGCCGCTTTGGTTTCCATGGTCAGCCTCTCGCTCCTAGAGTCATATGAACCGTTGATTATCGCCATACAGTCTCCCTCGGAGACGCTTACCTTCGACTTGTTAGTAGGCCTGCTCTTGCATGAAGCGACACGAAGGCAGGCTGCTCGTTTATCGACCACGGATAAGAATAGGCAGGCCCTAGCAGCATTAGCAGCGCGAGCAGCGTACCATTCTCCAGGTTATGTAGGGCATGGGAACAATGGATAGGGGAATTGAGTGTTTGGGAGACGTAGAGGTGGGGGCCCTTCAAGTAGCTATCATAGTAGAGGGAAAGGAACTATAGGGCTTAGTGGTCGGTGCCACTATTGCAGCAAGGAAGGCCACTGGCAGAACCAGTGTCTGAAGCGGAAGGCAGACTTACAAAAAGGGATAACTGCGGGCAATTTAGCCTTCATAGGAGTAAACAGAAAAGAGATTGGGAATTCTGCTTGGAAACTTGATTCAGGCACGTCATGATATTTGACAGCCCATCATACCCTTCTTGAAGACTATTGAGATATATCAGCAACATGAATCACGATCGGAAATGGAAAAGAGATCACCGAAGTCACTAAAGAAACCATCACACTTCGTTCCGTGTTACGACCGATACAATTTACGCATGTACTCTATGGCCCTAAGATTAGAAGCAACCTCATTAGCATTGCCAGTATCGTCGATCAGGGGTTTAAGGTGGCATTTACAGGAACTGGATGTACATTTAGTAATCAGGGAATCGCGAAGGCAATAGGAAAACAACAGTGAAACTTATACTTCCAGACAGGACTGCAAGAAATACCGTTAGCAGGAGTATCCCAGATGAACAACAGAACGACAGAAGCAATATGGCATTGGTGTATAGCTCATCGCAGTTTAAATCCGCAAGCTATGCAAAATATCAACAAGTCAGTAACTGGTTTCGAGGTCATCCAATCCAAGTAAAGGGTTAAACCCGTATGTTGTATTTGGGCTACCAGTAAGCAGAGTCGGGGACAACTTACGGGTAAGAGAGACAAGTGTGATGAGATTTTACACACAATACACACAGATGTGTGCGGACCTATGCCATGTGTTGGGCTTATGGATGAAAGGTACTTTACTACCTTTATAAAAGAAAGGTCAGGAAGAACGACAATCGCATTACTAAGACAGAAGTCACAGGTCCTTGAAAAATATCGGGTATATAAGGCAAAAGTTGAAACAGAAACAGGAAGGTAAATTAAGGCACGCAGATGCGATGGGGGCGGGGAATACAGAGGACAAGTATTGCAGGAATACCTGCATGATGAGAGTATTACGCAACAGGTGATGCCACCATACATACCAGAGCACGATGGCATTGCAGAAGGTGCCAATGGAACTATGATGCATATAGTTAGAGGTACTTTATTCGATTCCGAATGAGGCCAGACACTATGGGGTTATGCGGCCCATACCGCAGTTCACATACATAATCACCTACCTGGAAGTATCCACTGTTTCCAAACACCATTTGGGATCTGGTTTGGATCAGCACCCTCAATCAGTCATGTGTGCGCATTTGGTTCGCTAGCTTACCGGCATGTTTTAGTTCAAACTCGACCCAAACTAGATCCTCGAGCAATCAAGTGTGGTTTGATAGGATATGATGCAAATAGCGGAAGCAGAGTTTATCGGGTCTTTGACGAGGAGTCAAGACAGGTATTTATGACAAGAGATGTGGTATTTGACGAAGCACCAATACAGGATACAGGATTAGAAAGGTCAGCAGCCACGGCACAACAAGAGGCAGGAGAAACCTACATGGAAGATGTACAAAGAAGCACGCCAGCAGCCGACAACTCACCCAGTCACCGTGATATGCGGATATCCTGTGAACAATCAGATAAACCGGAACATGAAAATCGAAGTGCTGGTTCACTATTACCTCCCATTGATCCCAGTGAATGCGGGTCGCGCTCCGACAATGTCGTGGAGTTGGGAACAATAGTTGTCCGACCCCCATCCCCCCACAGGCGCACGCAGGTAGAACATGAAGGACTACAAGATGCCGAACCAGATATTAGCCAACCACCGCAAGGAACTCAGCAACGGCAACCAATGTTTTACCCATCAGGTAAGGATGCTTTTATGGCTCTCAACCAAGATTCTTTGACGTTACAGGAGGACGTTAAAGCTGAGGATGGTAAGGCATGGAGATGGGCCTGGGAAAATGAGTGGGAATCACTTCTCAAAAATAAGACTTGGGTTATATCGAAGGTGCCCTGCGACTGAAACCTGGTGGGTTGTCGATGACTATTTAGACAGAAAGATTACAGGAGATATAAAGTACACCTGGTAGCCAAAGGGTACTCCCAGGGGAGAGAAATTGACTTCCACGGACCCTTTGCACCGGGTGCAAAGTTAACGACACTGTGCCTTCTACTCCCCCTGCTTGCCGAAAACAAGGGGGAACTCCATGGTATTGATATTTAACCAGCCTTTCTAAAGCGGGAATTAGAGGAGGAGATATATATGGAATGTGCGGAGGGCATTGCAGAAAGTAAGGAACCTGATATTGCTTGCAGGTTAGTAAAGGCAATCTATGGTCTTCAACAATCACCATGCACCTGGTACGAGAAAATTCACCAATTCTTTATGCAATATCAGTTTATACGAAGTACCCAAGACTATAGTCTTTATATTCATTACGGACAGAAGGTGATTGTATTAGTCTATGTGGATGATCTAGTACTCAGAGCTGCGGGAATGGAGGATGTTAGTTGGATTAATGATGCATTGGCCGAAGCTTGTGAAATGACGGATTTAGGAAAATTACAAACATTTTTAGGACTTGATATTGTGCGGGATCGAAGCCAACTCCTTTTGACCATTGATCAACCAAGCTATATCAATCGGATCCTTAAACGCCATGGGATGCACAATTCACACCCGAGTGATACCTCTCTTGTCCCCAATACCCAGCTACAAAAGTCTTCAACCAGCACAACCTATGAACCCGACAATGAAAAGGTCAGCCTGGAAATATATCAGTCTGCCGTCGGATCGCTTATGTATGCAATGCTGGGCATGCCACCCAATATGGCAAACTCAGTTGGCCTTGTCAGCCAGTTTAACCAGGCACCGGAATGGGAACATTGGATGGTGGTTAAGTGCATATTTCGCTATCATGAAGCCACAAGCAACGACCATTCACAGTATGGAATAAATAACCATATAGGAGGATATTCGGATGCAGACTGGGAATCGGGGCAGGCCAGAAAGTCAATAGGAGGTTATGTTTTTCTTGTGAACGGCGGCGTAATCTCCTCGACCAGCAAGAAACAATCATTAATCCCTGTTTTGAACAAGGAGGCCCAATACATGGCCACAAGGCAACCTATGAAGGAAATGATATGGCTCCGAATACTCCTGGATGGGATCGGAGCGTTCTGGCATATTGACCCAATGTCCCAACTAAACGCAGACAATTACGGGGCCATTGTCTTGGCTCGAAACCCAGAATATCACACCCATACGAAGCATATCGACATCCAATATCATTACATATGGAATCAGGTTAGAGCAAAGAAAATTCACCTAGAGTACTGTCCGAGCAGTGACATGGTCGCTGATATTTTGACCATGGCACTCGAGCTGGTTGCGCACCACCACCACAGGCAGGCAATGAGTATAATCAAGTGCAACAAATATGGAATAGTTCACGAGGGGGCGTGTTAGAGCATTCACGAGGGTTCCATATCTACGACAGTGGTACTACATGGATGGTTCGGATTACGATAGTTTTTTGTTTGGAAGGTGTTTGGAAGTTTGGAAGATTAAAGCGATATCATATAAGGACAAATGGTTAGGTGCAGCGAAGATGTTGTGTGAGGATTCATGAATCAGGCTACGGGTACTAGAGGTTTGGAACTAGTGTTGGCTAGAGGATGCAACGGACGAGTATCACACTTAGATGGTAACCAAACAGGCACTGGTATCAGGAAGGTTTAGGATGCAAGATTCAGAAAAAGTCTGTAAGTAGTTGAAATGGGCAAAGGGATTGAAGGAGGAAATATGGGGCAAAGTTGAGGGTGTGGTTTGGAAGGCAAGAGACGGTGATGGAAGAGAGTTCAAGTTTCTGGTATGAGAGCTTTGTGTATATATAGGATGCGGCTGGCAGCTAGAGTTCGTTACGGGGCGGACGGGGCCCCAAAAAACGTGGGCCCCCGGCCCTTTTCCCCGCCCCGCCCCGCTCAATGGCCTGGGGCGGGGTGTGTTTTTCGGCATTCCCTACCCCTGTCCCCGCTCAGGCCCCTGCCCCACCCATACCCCAGACGGGTTTCCGTTAAAAATAGGTAGTAACAAACGGGGCCCCGTCCAGGGAATGAGTGCGGGTAGGCCCCGGACGGAGGCAGGGCGGGGATTACTGGAAAAATACCCCACCGGCCCTATGTAAGGGCGGGGCCTGGCGAGTGAAAACCCGCCCCGCCCCGCCCAGTAACGAACACTACTGGCAGCGCTGAAGAAACAAGGACCCAAGTTACTGCAGACCATCATAGCCTATTTTGAGATAATCTTCTCAACAGCGCATTCCTGAATTGGTTTCAGGACAAGTTGGTATAATGCGAGCGGCTGGTTTTTGAGGAGAGCTGATTCTCTGTTAAGGTTAGTCTAAGTTCAAACTCAGTAGCCTTACATGCAGCGATCTTGCCATTACTCTCATATCTCAAAGGTGCAGTTTCTACTTGACTGACGTCAAGACCTGTCCACTCAGCAAAATTAAAGAACTTTAACTTAGCTTCAGTCGTGGGAGCAAGAGCGCAATCCATTAGCTTGCAGTCTCAGTATTTGTATTTATTGACCAGGGGTTAGAGTTCACGGGGTTGGGTGGATTGCATGCCAGGTGAAATGATATGATAAATACGAGATTAAAGAAATTGAAGTGAAGGAAAGAAGCGTAAAAGAAAAGGATCAAATGAGGTAGCAAGAGGAAGTTTTGCGGCGTGTTGAATCACGATGGAGAAAGAGACAGAGAATATGCTATCATGGCATTTGGGCTGCATCATAAGTTGTGCACACAAATACCAAGGGTGGTACAGTATATCACAGTACTTATGAGATCTTAGTTTTGAGATCACACTTTGAGATAAAACTGCTCGTTACATATTAGATACAACTATTCTCCATGGCACTAATGTGTTCTGAAGGTGTGGTCTTGGTAGTGAGTATTTGGAGTTGTTGTAGGAGTATTGGAGAATGAAATATTTACATATAATAGAAGAGTACTAATAAGGACTTTATTGAATATATGGAAACTTAGATCAGGAGTGGGTATAGAGGGGGCCTATGAAGAAAGTTAAGAAGAAGTGGTGAGGTGTTTGGGTACCATCAGAATATTAGGAGATTGTCCAGTTGTGGCTGAACACAATATCCTGCTGGTGCCATGTCCCGAGTAGCTGCGGCCATTTGAGCGTCAGGTGCATCAGGGGCACATTACCCCCCCTAGGATCTATGAATTAATTTTAGCTAATTACACTCAAATATCCTTATTTTCCTTACTTCAATTGGCTTCTCTGACTAGTACTCAATAGTGTTCCATGCTTGCACAGTAGCCATGCTGGAATATTCGCTTGGCCACCAACATTACCTTAGTGCTAATATCTCATTAGAAACTCATCTTACTTGTACTATTGATTCTATGCGAAACTTAAGCAATTCCAGAATATTATATTTAAGATATTGAAGATGCCAGGTCACTCAGTGCTGAATGGAAGTTCAAATGATTAGTGATTGTGCTACTAGAGGTCATGATGGTTTCTCCATCTTAGCTGTGAATACAAGGCAATGCATTCCGTTGTCACTACAACAAATATTTATAATCATGGCTATGAGATGCAACACTCTACCAAAACTACTAAACAGCTGCTACAGCTGGCATCTTGTTGTTCCAGAATGGAATCCATGCACTGTGCAACTCTAAAGTGTATATTAGTCTTAGCATGATGAATGAAATAGTTATGGACGGGGTCTATCTTCCAGGTATTGCAAGTCGTCTAGTAAGGGCTAATTCAAGCACAGATTCTGGTAGGCTCAGAAGGCCAATCACTCGACAGTTATACAATGTTATCCTACTTCATTCTAAACTTTTAAGATTATGTAGAATATTCCCATTAGACAATAGCGCATTGCAATACAGCCTGGTCCAAGGGGATTGTATCTTGTACATTTCTTGGCATTTGGTAATTAGCGTTCATTACGGCCCCATTTTCAGACAAAGGGAACGCCGGGAGGAGGTTATTAACTGCATATTAAACAAATAATCACCTAAATTGGACCAAAGTGAGTGAGATGGAGTTCTGTCAAGGTCTCTAACCTCAAAGAGCTCAATCTCAGTCACTGGCAGCTCTTGTCTAATTGGGATAATTTCTTCGCCCAGTTAATCAGAATACCCCATGTTATTTTGTCCCCGCTTGGCGGAAATGGGGCCCTATAATAAAGCCTATTTGTAATATAGCCTGTAGACTGATTATGGTAACAATATACAGGAAAGGAAGTGGAGAAAATGATATCTTGCCTAGAAGTTGCTTTTGATGTAGATGATTTGATTTCAGCTGTGCTACTGCCTCGGAGTCTCATAAGCTATGTTAGACTCTTTGTGCTTTTATGGAGTTTGTTTTCTTGATGATAATGATTGTGATTCGGGGTATGAGATCGACATATCAATTAGAGGTGGCCAAGCTTTAAGTCTGTGTTTCTGAACAATTACAGGGTTCTGGAATGTCTACAGGACCTGGGAATGATTATCACTGCCCAAAGGCTTTTGCTAAGGATTCTGTACTAATAGATATCTCCTGGGGAGAAGGCCAAAGAGTACATTGACAAACCTTGAGTTTAAGAAGATACTTGTTTGAAAGGTGATCTATTCCTTCAAATTTGGCCTTCAACTGCTATCCTTTTAACTTGAAGTTGCTAGCTGCTTTATCAGCAATACTAAGGCCTTGGATTGTCTTCATTTGGTACATCTGATAGACCTAACCATGGAAAGCTAATTAGCAATCAGTATGCAACTACCCTACCATACAGCTCACCAGGCCTGACGTGACGGGACAAGGAATAGTCAGGATCTACGAGAAAAGGTATCTCCTACTTAGGATACACCAGAGGGGGTAATTAATATGCAGAATCCATCAGGTGCAGTAGGTACTACACTCAAGATATAGAAGGCTACACCTAATATGAGGGACTTACTGGCCAAAGCACCCAACACTTTGCAGGCAATCTTGCACTTCAGCATCTCTACACGATATAAGCTCAGTGTCCAATATTTACGTCTTTCACACAATGGTCAGGTCGGTCAGAAGTGATTTAATCCTCTTAATCTATTGATTCATGAGAACTAGTTTGCTATTATTATTATATAGGGGGCAATTGTCAGGGAAAGACCTGGAGTCATGAGAGGTATTTTGGCGACAATCGCTATTACTAGTTCGACGCCCCACCCACAGCATATGGCTATATACGGAAATTGAACCTGAGGATAAATCATATAGCTGTAGCAAGTAAGGGTCGAATGCAAAAGCTTTCTTGTCTCGGTTTCAGGATTGGAACGGAGCTCGTGCGGGCATCACCGAGTATTTTTCAGATGTTGGCTTGAGCCGTTTCCCTCCCTGGGCTTGAGCCGCAATGAAACAGCCAAGCAACCGCCAAGTGGCTAGAGTCTGAACTCTGTCGGAAGATGGACCCCTGTCTGAGCTGGGTCGAGCGGTGAATAAGGATCTATGGATGTAGTAGAAGCAATCAGACATGGGTACCAAGTATAGGACGTCCTAGACCCATAGGAGACAGAGACAAGACTACAAGAGTCAGGATACAACACTATAGAGTCTGCGGCAGAATAGCATTCTGCGGATATTCCATTACTACATGTGCTAGCTATTCGACTGTCAGGGTAATTCCCCTCTTGTTACGTGTAGGTACACTAGCTGGGAGTAAGTATTCGCTTTTAATTCCAATAGATATCATCTTACCTTGCCCATAGTTTTGTTCCTATTTGAAATTAGCTTCTGAGATTTCCGCTATGGAATAGTAAACAAGATATCCCAAGTGGACATTTCTTTCTTGGTCTAGAGAGTGTTCACACTTAGATGATGAGATATTTTTGCCTGATAGTTGTTCTGGTCTGATGTGAACAAGTTTTTTAACTTAATTCTCATAGCAGTTCGACATACAATCCTGGTATCCTTATATGAAACTGAACAGGTCTCCTCTTTTTATCTAATATTATAAACAACCTATGTCCCACAATTTTCCATCATGTGAGACACTGTTCTCAACATACTGAGCTTTTCTTCATGGCATGTTACAATGCCCCTGAGTACTGCTTGTTAATCTATCTCTCTGCAGTACTATCAGGGTAATCAGGTACTCTTTGTAGGCATTCACGGTAGGCCTGTTCGTGTATTCAACGTTATACTAGATCTTTCAAGACAACCATCACCCTCGGCAAGTAAGAGTTTCCCGGGAAGTGGGCTTGTTCTAAAACTGGTTGCATGTGGGTAGCGGAGACCGATCTGCAGGGGCAGGGCAAAGTCGGCCTCCACTAGGGTGTCAGAATCAATACTACCATTTGTGATCTCTGTGGCCATCAGGTCTCTTACGTGTTCATATTCTCTATAGGGATGTGGTCGGGGAATTCCTCCAAACTTCCTGGTATTTTATTTTACAAGTGAAGCTACTAATCAGATCTGTTTGACAATCTTTGATGTAGTCCATGCCATCCTTCTCAGCCATAGGTTCAGTGTAGCTCCCATGGTTGATAACAATCTTGAAGCGAGAGTGTATTAAATTTACAGTGCGAGATTAAATATCCTGAATCATTGCAAGTATTTCATGTTACTCTCTGATATTACTCAGGCTTAGTAAGAGTGTTAGCTTTCTCTGTTTAAATGTTGAAGGTCTAGCATTGTATGCACCTTCCTATTCCGGCTGTATCAGTATCAGTGAAATGAGATCTGATATTTGGCTGATTATATTCAATTGGTCTAGGACCTTGGTAATTATCTGAAGCCTAATTGTCTGATTCAAACCCTGCTTTCAGCAGATTCTCTGAAAGATACCCTGGGTTATCATGCAGCTCTCTGAGTGGTGCTCGAATTGTTTCAATCTGAGCTATAGACGATAAGATATAACATAGTATTCCTTTGAAGGGCTAATGTTGCCCCAGGTTCTCTAGGCTTATCCAATCTATTATCATCTGAATTTGCACTAGCGTAGAGAGAATTTTAATATGATTAATCTTAGAGCCTAAAATATCCAGATTGAAATCCAAGAAGCTCACTTTCTCAGAGTTGGCATAATAGCAGGTGTTTTACAACTTACTTCAACCTTTCTCATAATTCATCACCAGGTCGTGCTAGGAGTTCTCAAACTGAACAATATCTTCAATATTGATCTATATATTCTTGCCTCATTGTTTATTTAATTAATCATCAATTCTTGCTAATGAGATCCCTGTAGTCTTCAGCTCTCCTTGAATTATTACCTGGATTGTCCAGATAGCAAGGGTGTCATAATAGTATAGTACCTCACAACCTGACTCTCTCGTCCAAATATTGGTATCAGTGTAATCTATCTTGCCAGTGATTGGGCTCTTGCCCCTCGTTTAGTAAAATACACCATTCTGCACTTTTTCTATAATCTGTCACAGGATTATCATTGCTGCCACAAAGGTTTACTACTACATTAAACCTGGAATGGCTTTCAGCTGTGATCAAGTCCCGGAGGTCCTGAAAGGATTCTGGTCTAACAGTTAATACCTGAGTTCATCTTCCTAGTGATAAATACCTTGATTTTCATGATTGTACTATATAGTACATTAGAGATTTGTGTTTTCGCCAGTCTCATCGGGCCTTCATGTTTGTTCATTGCATTATCTTGCTTGCCACTTCTTGTTTCTTGTACAGGTTCCCAACTAAAAGCGCTGATAATATCCCATGTGAGTTTCATACCGGCAGTAGCTTTCTAGTAGCTGAACCTGGTTGCTTGCTTCCCAATCAGAGATGGCTCTGACCAGCTACTTTCAGAACTAGATGATCTTCTAGTGGTAAGTTATCAGCACACCTAGTGCTCGCGGATGATCAATACCAATAAGCTAATCACAGATGAACACTAGCTTTACCACAATAGATAGCGGTTCAATACTCATCCTGTCTTGCTAAATCTGAACTGGAATACAGAAGTTTGTAGTCGTTGTGAAATATTGGACACTCAGTCTTATAGTGACAGGGCCTTTGCTGACTATAAAGAGAATTTTGTTTGTCATAACTAATTTGTTGCTCGTGACAGTGGAAACAACAATTGTTCTAATATTAAGACCTCTAGCTGGATTGTCATTGATATCGGTGTTCAATCTAGGTGCCAGAGATGAACCTTTGGTACTTTTTATCTATGCCAACTCCAGCCTGGTCAGTTCAGATAGAGTAACCATCAAGTAGCTCTACTGTGCTATTTGTATTAAACTGATATTCACTTTTGCCACAATCTGCAGTCTCCTCCGTGAGACAACGATGATTAGTCTTCACTTCCCGCTTGCTTATTTATTTGCAATATTTCCACTTTTCAAAATGTAGAAGCAGGCGTCTTCTGTTTTTTATTGATGCTTTACAGAATTCTTAGATTTGTTGAATTTCTTTTTTTTTTATAAAATCCTGTAAGTTTATTTCGTATTTAACTACAGGAAAACACCGGCATGCACCCTAAGGTATGGCCTAGAAAAACCATTAATATAACAAAAGAAACTTCATCACAGTCTTCATTAACAAATAAAAATGTACAACCAAAGTCTACGCAATAACCATAACAAAAATCATAGTCATCAAGTGGTCATTTTCTCCTCTTCACCTTCTGGGTTCTCATCCTGAGCAACCTTGAGGAGGGAGGGGCATTGTGCTGTGTGGGCGTCGTGTGGGCCTTGGCAGTTCAGACACCTAAGCACGGTATGGCTGCTGGGTCGGCCACGTATACGACAAGTAGCAGTGGGACGGGTGTGGTTTCCTGTGGGATGTGGGGAGGCACACCATCGGCATGAAACCGGGTTGGTGCATCGGTTACTGTGGTGTCCATAGCCCTGGCATTTGGAACACTACTATAATGCAGACCGGTCTCACATCCGTCGCAACGTGGCAGGCGCGACGAGGACGCGGCTGGCGGACAGTGCCACACCTCGTACCGGTGCAACATGCTCCGGTACCACACCACTCAATCCCTGC
>Ga0307509_10001429_pt1 | contig 40303 bp, 40 predicted proteins | sample 10_EM_MG_FD_202245 | JGI IMG/M metagenome (GOLD analysis project Ga0307509, IMG submission 202245) | Populus trichocarpa ectomycorrhiza microbial communities from riparian zone in the Pacific Northwest, United States - 10_EM | ecosystem: Host-associated > Plants > Roots > Unclassified | place...
TGGTTAAACTTGTTATCTTTGTTCCTCGTTTAGGGTGCTTTTCTTGGTGGTTTGTTTTGGGGGGTGGGGTGGGGGGGGGGGTGTGGGGTGGGGTGGGGGGTGAGGATTGACGGAAGGTAGATTTGAGATTTGAGATTTGATATCTGTGGGTGGGAGGGAGGAGGGGTATGCAGGTTTGGGTGGGAGAGGGGAGGAGGGGGGATAAATAGTAGTGGTTCGGGCTGCGCAGGTGAGGTAGGAGACGGGAGGGAGGGAGGGGAGTTCACAGACGGGGCCGAGTCAAACCAGATTCGCGATGTCATAATTATCATCATAGACTACTAGTAAAATAATTCATACAATAGGAACGCAGCAGAACAGCTACAGTCGATAACGAAGGAAAAAAAAAGACCTCATTTCAATATAATATTATGATACCCACCCGCACAAGCATACATGTAAGAAGAACCAAACTTATTCTTTTTCTCAAAAATTTTGAAGAATAATATAATAATGTAATGGTTACTGTGCAATCCGTAAATGAATTCGAGTTGACAATAGCGCCAGGCTCAGTGTGTGTATCTAACTAAGCCACTGGTATGATATACATCGAATCACTTTGCGCAAAGCGAGAGAGACAAGGGAGAAAGATATAAAAAAAGAGCAGATCGCAAACTCAAGATGCGATACAGTTACTCTACAGATATGAGTATGGGGATGGGTACTACCGACTGGGTATGCGGAAGTAATTTGTATCCACGAACTCGGGAATTATTCCATGGATAAGCTAGCATAGCAAGGTGACAAGAGCTGCTGCAGTATACCAGTGTGATGGACTTGGACCCAGCTCAGCTTATCATACCGGTATGCTCGTCCACCTTAGGCTAGAAGTGCCCCTTCTGCTCCTCTTCGCTTTACTCGTGGCAAACCCCACGCTCAATATAGCACTGTGCTCGAGCACAGTGCAATACACAACACTTCGATCAACTAACTTATATCCACGACCACACATTTCCTCCCCCCTCCCAGCCACATAACGAAACCACCATCCATATTGGGGACACGAGTGTAAGCACACATTCATGTTTCTGGACTGAAGCCCCACCTCTTTTGGTGTGTCGCCATCAGAAAAAAACGCAACTTCAATCAGGAGGCATGGGTGAGTGAGGTAGAGGTAAAAAGTAAGCTAAAGTTAATTTTGTGTAAGATACGAGTACAATACAAAGTGAAAGTAGCAAAAACAACCAATTCACTCAATAAACACACACTAACCAAAAAAAAAAAGTTTGCAAGTTACAAAAACGATGAGAATTCCAGACCCAGAAACCGCGAATAGCAACTAAGTAAAAAGAGGAGCAAGACCCAAGGGGAGGTGGGGGAGAAAAGTCACATACTATAATCTCAAGAGAGAAGGGAGGTAGGAGAGAGGGGGCAAGAAGGGCAAGAGCAAGAAGGTGCAAAGGGCATCTGTTTGCCCGCTCGCCGAGTGGAAAAAGAAAACTTTGATAGTTCGCGACTCTGCCTGCCCCCCTCCAAAAAAACCAACCCCACGAAAAAGAAAAGAAAAGACGATTCCTCCTTGTCCCCTCTCCCTAAAGATATGTACTATTGAATTTAGAAAGAAAAAAAAAGGCAAGAGAAAAAAAAGGTAACGATCCTCTCACTATAAGGCAGGGAGGAAGGAACAACCATAGTAACCTACCATTTGAAAAAACAAGGCGAAGGAGCATGTTGAAACAAAGAAAATAACAACCTCGGCCGAGATCTACTGGTTGAATGCTAGCCCTTGTTTTCTCCCATCCAGTTGCGGTCACAAATTTGACGAATCTAGGTAAAACACAACTTTTTATATTCATATCGTTTCGGTCGTTAATCGTGGCTGCCCGTTACTAGGAATACCTTCGTCCAGCGCCAGGAGGTGCCATGACTCCGCCACCCATGCCAGCCATGTTGCTGTAATGACCGGCCATCATCGGAACATGACCGTAGTCATTGTTCATGCCTGTGTTCATGTCCAGTGCAGCCATAGTCCCTCCGTTAGACCGAGCGACAGGACAGTCCTTATGTGCGAGGAGCAGCGTCTTGAGCGAAACGATTTCTTCCCGAAGAGAGGTAACTTGGGCAGTGAGTGCATCGTTTTCAGTGGAGAATATCTCGACTTTTGTTTGCAGGCTCGCGAGCCATTGTTTCTTGCGTTGGCGACATTTTAAAGCGGCGACACTGAAATGACGTCATAGTTTAGTTGAGGCACCCGTAGTCAACAGGTAGAAAACAGCGAGTGACAACCGAAATACGTACCGATTTCGCTCCAAGAAATTCTTTCGTTTCTCCTCATCTGTCATCTTTTTAGTGTCTTTACCATTCTCATCCTTTCCGTCATCTTGTCCGTCATCGCTACCCCCACTGACAGACATGGATTGACCTTGTGGGCCTTTGGCCTTCTTTGCCTGCGACCTTCCAGTTCCCCCAGGACTATCATCGGCTTTTCGGCGCCCAGCTGAGGCGGTAGATTGTTTGCCTTTAGGGTTCCTTGGTCGAGCATTCCTCCGTGAACCCGCGTTCTGCATTTCCTCGTCGCTTGATCCTCCAAAGTCGTCACTAATCTCGCTTATACCTCGAACGCTATTAGGTATTGAGCCACCAGAAACAGATCTATTAACATTAACACCCATCGCCGCATTAGACGCGTTATTAACCAAAGCTCTTTTGGCAAGGTTTGGGCTCGAACTATCAATCGCGGTGGTACCCGACGATACAGGGCCTCCGGGGTAGCCGGGTGCAGATCCAGCATTCATGCCACCACCCGGGGCGCCTACGGCCTCTTGCTGCTGATGTTGGGCATTCGCCAGCAAATATAAGCCATTGGCAGCGTTATGCGCTGGATCTGCAACGTGGTAATTGTCCAATGGCTGTCTCTTCTGCTGGTCGAGGCCCGAGGTCCTATCCTCTGACTTGATGTGCTGCTGTTGCGGAGACATCAATGATGGCGCGGGGTGGGATGATTTTCTGGCGGCCGAAAGGGCAGTCCTTTGGAATTCCATGGTTCCCGGGGTAGCCCCGCCTCCCACAAATTGCTGAAACATTGCGTTACCAACAGATGATGGAGCAAACAGAGAACCGGAACCCCCAGGAGTCAAGCCGCCTCTAATGCCGGATTCGTTGGGGGTCAACCCTGTTCGGATGTGGTCTGTTCGGATGTGGTCAAAAGCACTTGATCCAACGTTAGAGTTGGAAGCGGGACCCTGCAGCATGGCGGGGGAAAGCGGCCCCGATCGAAGCGAGTTAGAGCCCCAATTAAATGCAGATCCCCCTGAACCACCAGGCAGTAAAGAAGCGGGAGAGGTTATCGCAGTAACAGGTGGGAGAATTGTCTTTGGTGTATTGAGAGGATCCGAGGTTGATGCAAATGATTGCTCAAAGGGATTGGGTTCCTGATCGAGCCGTGTATGGCCGAGGTTGAAGTAATCTCCTCCTCCTGGCGTATCTGCTGGTAACTTTTTACTTGGTAACGGACGGGAGGGGCCTGGACCATGGTTGTTCTGTTGAGAGGGTTTTGAGGCATCCGGAGGCTGGTCGACGGCAACTTGGGGCGGGTGTATCGAGCTCGCAACTGGCAAAGACGAATTCGACAAAGGGGATAAAGTGTGCGAGGCAACTTTCGACGAGTTTTTCGCTGTATCTCTCCCGTTATTGTTAGACTGATCTGATGAAGACCTTTGTTTATCTAAGTTTTACGACCATGTCAGTACAGGTAAACATAGTTACCAGATTTGAACTTTAGTAACCCATTCCGCCCAATGCGTAAATAATCTCAATATAGAAACATGAAAAATGCAAGGAATGGAATAGCACGGTCGTAAATGATAAAAAATACCGACATCGTGAAAACATACCTTCACTCCTCGAATTCGACTTTTTGCTATCAACAGGAGAATGGGTTCCCATACGTGAGCTTGGATTCGAAGTCCCTCCAGCGCTGTGACCAGCACTACCTGACTGCTGCCTCGAGACTACAGCCGCTGACATAGTTAATAATATGACTGCGTATGACGATTTCTATGTATCTGCCGTGTGGATAATATCCTGCTTGTCCGAAAGACGATAAGGTATTTAGTTAGGAGAGTGACGGTGGTTGGGAAATGATGTGGGGGTGATGTCGTGATGATCCGTATGGCAGCGGGTCTCAAAGCTAAATAGTGGGTACAGGCAAAAGCGACGCTTTTGATTCCTCAAACGCCCACACGTGCACCAAGAAAAGACAATCCTCTTTTTCCTCCCTCTGTTTTCTTTTGTTTTTTTTTGTTTTTTCTGCCTCACCAAAAACAATGATGGCTGCACAAAAATAGGGATCCACAAAAAGTGGCGGAAGGAGATCGAAATATTCACAGAGAGGGATGCACACTTTTGGGGATGAATGGGGAAGGGAGGGACCAGAAAAGAGGAGGATGGCTATTGTCACAACGGATTAGCAATTACTCTATGGCTTGTTCAGTAGCCGTCGACGATCATCGCGGCGGGTATTGGTTGACGGTTCATGGAGGGTGGAGAGGATGTGGAGAGGGGGTGGGCAGCGGGTGGCGAGAAGAGAGTAAGCAGGTACAAGGTGCGGTAGGGAGGAAGTCAAGGGGAAGTGGACGACAACGACGAGAGCGAAGGGGGAGGGAGAGAAGGAAGGAAAGAATTACCAAAAAGTTTCGGTAGAACCGCCCCAACAGTGCCGTACCGCAGCACTTGTATTGAAGCAGCGTGGTATGTAGGCGTGATTTGCGTCTACGAATATGAAAGAATAGGGTATGTGTGAAGAGTTTGTAAGCGAACTGTATGTACTGTATAATGTCTATCGGGGGGGGGGGGTGGTTGAAAGGCCTCCTCGGGAAACCGTAGACTCGGCTCTCTCTCTCTAAACCAGAGTTAGAGGGATGAATATCAGCAGCGGGAGGTTCGTTGGATATGGACCTCTGTTCTGCACTCGTTTTCCTCTGTCTGGCTTTTTCCCTTTGCTGCTTTCCCTTCACTTTTGGTGGAAAGAGGTAAAATTGTCAACCCTTTCCTTCCCACAGAAATCGAGTAAATAACAAGCGGGAAGCGAGAGTTTGGTAGTGGCTTGCCCGCAGCCGTCAAAAGGCTCGTCGCCTCTCAATTTGCAGTAACTCCAGGTACTATTCGGCGTTGCTGTTGTGGATTGCTGCTGGGGGTTCGATAATTTTCGAGGACGATAGGGGGTCGCTGACGAAGGTGACGGTGACGAAGGTGACGTAGTGGGTGCTTTCGAAACAAAATTCGTGTGCCTCCTTTCCTCCTCCCTTTTTCCCTTCGAGGCAGAAGAAACCAAGCAGCAGAACAACCAAAAAAATACCCCCTCCCAACTGAACCACCAAGCAAGCAAGCAGCTATCTTGCACAACCCTATGTCTCACCCTATTCTTCTTCTCCTTCTTCCACTTCTTCTTCTTCTGCGCCTTCTTCTCCCCTCTTTCCTAACTTCTCCCTTTCTTCACTACTCCTCTCCTTCTCCCTCTCTCTCGATTCTCTATTTCTCTCCTTTTCCCCTCTCTATCCCGCTCTGCAATATAACCCGATTCGACTTTTCTTACCTCCTAATTGAATATTTTTCAACCTAGAGGAAGATATAAAACAGAACCAAGGTTAAAGTTCTGGAGAGAAAAACAGTTACAATCGCGAGGAGCAAAAAAAATAAGGGAAAATAAAATGAAAAGGACGAGAAAAAGAAAAAGAAAAGAAAAAAAGTACCGTCAGTGAGCCAAGATCAGACAGCGAATCCGCACCCAACAATTAAGCGACAGCGTGCGCACAGATGACAATAAGGGATTGGGGTGACAAGGCACGATACCGGTAGTTCTCCGGACAAAGAAGGAGAGATAAATTTGTGGTATCTACTTGTGATCTGGGTGGCAAGGTTTCCCCCTCTAACAAGCAGAGAGATGGCACGAAAGCTGTTTTAGTCGGCGGCGGGCGGACACGAGGCACGAGCACGTATGGTTGCACCGTACGGTACTCGTACTTGCAAGAAATTCGGGGGGGGGGGTAAAAAAGGGATTTCAGAGAGGAGCGGGCGAGTGCTGCGGCCTTGCAAGGGGGTAAAAAAAAGGAAAAATCGGGCAGAAATGTACCGGTATTGTATGTTACTGACTGGATGATCGGTACGTATGGTGTAAAAGGAGGGGGGGAGGGAGGTATGGAAGGATGACGGTGACGTTGTAGGGAACGGCAAGCATCATCAGTCAACTTTAACGACTCTTCCCTACTTATGCTAGCCAGGCTGGGCAAAGCTGCCCGGGGGAAGGGCAGCGGCAGCAATCACCAAAGACACACACAGAGAGAAGGAGCCAGGAGCCAGACGTTAGATTACACAGAAAGAATCGAGGGATCCCCGATTTGTCCAAACCTTTTCCCCCTCCGGTAAAGCGCTGGTGGGGGATTGTGGACTTTCTCGGCTCCTTTCTCTTGATGGACCACTCAGAGGAATCAACATAATTCTCAGAGGAAGGAAAGGGAAAGAAAAAAAGGGAAAAGAAAAAAAAAAGAAACTAACAGGAAAAGGGTGTGGCGGATGACGTATGATCTCATCTTAGACCCAGCTTCCAGTTTCGGTGGTCGCGCTTTGAGCCCATCAGAAGGCTTGAACAAAGGAAATAGGTCTAACTTAGCCCGGAAGTCGGAATGCTGACCCTCCCTCCTTCCAATGAATTCATTTGCTGCCCGGGATTTAACCGACTCTCTCTTGCGCCAAAAGAACGCCATTTCATTCGGGGACGACCTTTATCACAACCGCCCACAACTGCAGACTCCTCTCTTCCTTTCCCCCTCCTCCACCAACACCCGCAGAACCCATTTAACGAGTGTATTTCCGCACAAGTATCCCCATGATCTGTGCCATTCTGTGCAGTAGCCAAAAAAGAAAGAAAGAAAGAAAGAAAAGCCCACGATATGGCAGCAACCCTTATTATAAGCCCAAGCATTCACATCACACCATCCATCGGTAGATGCGATACATGTCTGTATGACCATGAAAAAATAAAAATAATAAAAATAAAAATCGCCCCTCATTTCTCGCATGCAATAACCATAATGCCACCACCCGCCCACCAAGCGACACGACGGTAGACTAACTGAGAGACACAAGGGAGAGCGGGGGGAAGAAGTCTAGACAATTGAAAATCCCCCGACTAGGAAAAAAAAAAAGAAAAGCAACCGGTGAAACAGATTCTTAACCCCAGCTCACCCTCCACAAGCACAGCGTAGGTCACCGGAACGGCAGCCCACTCACCAGCACAGTCCTCGAGGAGGGGAAGTTATGACACCAAAAATCAAAAAGAACCCCCTTCCCCCCCCCCCGCCACAAGCCTCAACCTCAACCACCACCAATCAACCAGCCCATCACCATAAGACCAAACAACCACCAACCTTGCAACAGCACTCACTCACTCACTCACCCACTCATCGAGCTTCCGAAGACCACCGTATGGTTACAATACGGTACTGCAGCCAGTGCGGGGTCACGCTAGTGAACCTCCTCCTCTTGTACTCGTATGATTCGATGCGACATGCCATACCACATAGTCTACCGCTGCTAGCGCCCTATCAGCAGCGTCCTTCTTAAGCCTCAGTTCTCGTGAGTTTGTATACACGAGTACATAGCAGTTTGGGTACGGGTGCTGTACGGTAACTCGTAGAATGTTGGTGCGAGGGGGAGGTACAGTACGGTACCGTACGAGTACAGTAACCGTATGATAATCCCCGTATCTTATTATTACTATTACGTTACTTGTGTGGTAAGAGTACTCGTAGGAAGGGTACTTGTACTGTACTAGTACTGCACGCGCGTTGGGGGCCGTTTGTTCAATGAAGGAAGGAAGCAAGGAAGCGGGCGAGGCGGGCGGGCATTGAACTAACTAACTAACCGGTTAATTGCTTAATTGGAACCGAAAAAAAAACTGGCTGATTCTATTCATCAGAACTTTATTCTTCCTCTCGTTCGAGAAGGAAGGGAGGGAGGGAGGAAAAATAATGTTCCCGGGCTAAGTTACCGTAGCCCACGATTTCAAGCATATCCGTCGGTCGGTCCGTCGGTCCGTCTTGGAAGGAAGGAAGGAAGGAAGGGACGAGGAAAACGTGTGGTACGGTACTCTACGGTACTGTGCGGTAGGTACTCTACCGAAAGCATACATATTATCATTATTTTGATAAACAATTCACAATCCATCACCGATAACTAAACTACAAATCGGTCAAGATGAACTACCCACTACTGTACTCCCTGCACTACGCTATTATAATATTATATTACAAGTAGACATAAATCGGTCGGTAGATGACTAAGTAGGATGGATAGATGGATGGGATGGATAAGGCGGTGCTGTAGGTGATGGGTAACTCCTGCTACTACTTGGGATAGATAATAAGTAATCGCGATATCGATACCATACTCGAGTGCTCACTCGTGCGTACGGTACGGTAGGTAGCTCGGGTATGAATCTTGCTTTCGCAGTGCGGCATTGTGTGAAAATCATTTCCTGGATCTGATGTTACCGACAGCTCCCCCCCTTTATTACCATTGTGCGGCGGGTACGGGAACAACGGGCGGATACTACCGTACCTACAAGTACCTCCCCCCCCCTCACCTACAATGAAACAGGTGCTTGTATCATAGACAGCGGTGCAGTGGCTCGAGACAAGGTGTGGAACCCGTGATTCTTCGGGTCGAGCGAGGAATTGGAGGAAAAGCAGGAGTAAATCCATCGCCTGTGGTACCGTACCTATCTATCTACGCACGGTACAGTATCGTACACTGCCCCCTCCCCCTCCCCCTCCTCCCCCGCCGATAAGACAAGCACTTTGCACTTCTCGGCAATCGCTATCCAGGACTGTACCTGTATGTAAGTAAGACAGGTACCACCACCCACGCGCCCCACCTGCCATATGATGTAGTCCAGGCAGGCAGGAATGCCCACCAAACCCAGGGATGGAAAAGGGCAAAAGAGACTGAAAATGGGAGAAAAATATGCGTCAAGGACAGGATTCGAACCTGCGCGCCCGAAGGCATCCGCTGAACAGCTATCCCGAAGTAATAGCAGGCGAACGTGTTAACCACTCCACCACCTTGACTTTGTTGCAAGAGTCCTCAACCAAGACGATTCATAAACAAATTGGCTTTTATCCGGGTATCCCTTTGTGCAACCAGCCATGCTTTCGCACCCATGGACGGTGACGATGACAAAATACTCGAGTATAGTACAGTAGGGTCTTAATCGTTGCATTGTCTTTTAATCTGTAACACGATACGGTACCGTAGAATATCGCTACACTCCTCCTCTTGTGGAATGCTTTTGCTCCCCTTTTCAACCCCCCCCCTTTCCGTTTACTCTCCTGGGAGCGATCTCGGGTGGTTTTTGCCGACCAAAACATCACGTCCTGAAAAAAAAAAACATGACGTACTGGACCGAGAAGTGGATCTCAATTGACGCACAACGCTAAAGAACTGTGATAAGTATGACGCACTATACGCAGTCCAGTATTGAGGATTTTTTATTCTTTCTTCTTCCCCTTCTTCCCCTTTCTAGCAATCGGGGGGGTTCACATGATGGATGGTTAGTTACACCTACCGTCGCCTTAATCGTCTTATTTTGGTTGTTGTTATACAATCGCACTTCGCTATACCGAACTACGACCAGACCATCAAACGAAACACCTTGCTATCCGGTAGTTTACCATGACGGTTACGGTGGACAGATTCCCAATTCTCAGATAATTGCCTCCGTGCTGCCGCAAGCGGAGAACAAACCTGGAAGTGGATCACCCACAAGCAGAAGTCGGTTGGTAACTAGTTAGACAGAGGCCGGAACATACCAAAACTGGAGCCTTTGACCCGGTAAAATTCAACGAGTCCTTGTTGGAAGGAAAAAAAATAGATTGCCCTGAAGCCCTCCCAGGATATAGCTCTTCGGATTTTTCTGCCAAATTGGGGCGGAGGACTGGTATCATATATATCATGATGACCAATTCTTCCTTCGCAGCCCTATGGTACCGTACTGTACCTGCCAAGACAAGGGGTTTCGTCTCCAAAAGATAAGAACAGATTTGCAACAGGCCCTCGACCACTTCAAGTGCCTCTCACTTTCCTGGATGGAGCAAGTGACAATCGAATGAAAATCGTGCTGTGTATCTTATTTCAGGCACCCGACTATTTCAGTTTCTTCAAAGTCCGTTATCGCTGAATCCGTGCAATGACAATCCCATTTCTGGTGTGTTTTGGCCTCTGACTGGTTACCTCTCATGTTTCGAAAACATAATCTCGAGTGAGAATCTGTGTATTGTGCACTTCACAAACGGAATGAACATCGCGAGAACGCCGTAAGTAGCGGGTATATAATAACTGCTGTACCTTAGAGAGGAGACTGCGTGTGTGGTACAATGCCATTGCATAGCGTAAGATTTGTTGTATCACCGGGCGCTACTAAATGCGAGTCTCTGACTCAGCTTGTATTGTATTTAGGCGCAGGCTGCGGGTATGGGTCAGCTACAGTACTGCGCCCGTGGCATTCATTTCGTAGGGCGGTACGAGGTTGATGCGGCAAGGCGAGTCTATAGGCGGGGGTAGATTTGCTCGTGGGCTTTCGTGTGGTTAACGCCGTTGATCGCAGGGCATGATACTTCTTCGTTGCGCCGAAGGAAGGCTCAGCGTCAAATAAATGTGCTGAATGATTGACGAAAGAGCGAGCCTACTGTTGGAAGTTCAGTAGATTGGTATTCGGGTATACAGTTTTTCAATATCTCCCAGAATATAAGGCGATCGTGCGTGCAGGAGCATTCTATACCTTTGCTGGTCACATGGAATCACTCGGTTGACAAACAGAGGTGATTTGATGAGCTTTCGGCAAGATATTGGTGAGCGGCTACGACCATGCTTTGATGTCAATACTACCTTCATTTTTGCTCAACAGGTTATTGGTATAATTTTATTTTGAAATAAGGAACTCTGAAGAATGATTTTTCCAGGAATTCAGCTAAACCTGTGCCTCCTCCGCGACGTAATGAAGGTATGCTCCCAGAAGCTTGGTTCCCTCAATGTAATTCCTCTTGTCAAGTTTTTCTGTGCTAAATTAGTGTGGAGCGTTTAGCACAGAGAAGAGACATGAAACTCACCATTGATTGAATGAGCAGCGTCGGTGCTGCTACCCATGGGGAGCAGCAAGACGTTCTTCCCAGTAGCTTGCTCAAAGGTCAATGTTACAGGGATACTACCGCCCTCACGAGTGAGATCTGGTTTGACACCGAAAACCTTCTCGACAGCTTTGCTGGCGGCAGAGAAGTTCCAGTGCTTTGGGCTAGCAACCCACCAATTGCCAGAATGCTGAAGCTCACACTTCATGGTATTATTGGAGCTAAGCTTTTTCCATTCAGCATCCACGAACTTAAAGACTAACTCATCCACTCTATCGGGTTCCATGTTAGGAACTGTGCGGATGGAAAACTTTCCAATAACCTTAGCGGGAATGACGGTCTTTGCTCCAGGGGCCGAGTAAGCTCCTTCAACACCATGGATGGAAAGGGTTGGGTAACGCCATCTATATACTACAATTAGATGTACTAGCTTGCGGATAGCAGTAATACTGACTCCATGAACTCACCTGGCCATTAGTGTATCCTCCTTATTATCGTGAATGCTGGTTTCGCTACCAAGACTGTTATACAAATCCGACATCTCAAAGCTGATATCCGTGTAGAGCTCCTTCTCCTCATCCGTCAAGGGAGCAACGAGTTCGTTTAAACCGGGAATCTGGACCTTTCCTTTGTTATCAACAAGCGTTGCGAGCAATCTAACCAGGTCCGTCATGGGTTCAGTGACTGTTCCACCGAAGACACCAGAGTGTAGATCTTGACGGGGCCCCGAAACAGTAAGCGAGTAGTATGAGCATCCTCGGAGGCCATATGTCAAACACGGCTTCTCAGTTCCAAGCCAGTAGTTGTCGGAAATGCATACAGCCTCTGCGTCCTTGAAGAATTTACTTGCCTCCTCTTTTATTACGTCATCGAGACCTTCGGAACCGTATTCCTCCATCCCTTCAAAGCACATCAAAAGGTTTACGGGAAACTCGACGCCAGCTCTAAAGCTTGTTAGCAAGCAACACAGGATATAGAGAAATTGAGAGGGTTATAGGCTTACTTCTGATGGGCCTCAATAGCATTGATCCAACCCAGGCTGCGAACAAGCATTAGTATATTCTCTAGTTGAGGCCTAGGGGTACGAGGGGAGCTCACACAGGGCCCTTATCATCAGTGCTACCTCTTCCGTACATCCTACCTTGCTCATCCACAGTCAAGTCGAAAGGTTCCGTAGCCCATCCATCTTCCTTCAAAGCGGGCTGGACATCGTAATGCCCGTAGACTAAGATGGTGCGCTTCTTGGCATCATTGCCATATCTGCCCAAAAGGATAGGAGGGAGGTCGAGGTTAGGATGGCCGGGCTGCTTCCCAGGCAGGCGTTTCTCAACGGAAGCACCAAGGGCCTTGAGTTCCGCTTCGAGAAAGTTAGCCATAGCGACGACCTTGGGACGCAAGTCCGGGTCAGCCGAGACGGATGGGATAGCAACGGCGGAGCGAAGGCCTGTCTGCTTTCAGTAACAGGGTTCGCAACTGCAAAAGCAAACATTGGGCGAAAACAAACGATTGATGAAGGAATCCGCCATCAAATCCACCCTGGATGCCAATCAGTAATGTTCCATGATCAAACAAACAAACAAACAAGCCCATTCCAACAACGGGGAGATGAACAAGGATCTACTCACTGCTTAAAATACCCATCAAGTTGCGGAGCCATGTTTCCTTTCTTGGAAGAGCGGTTCCTTGTTTGAGTGTAAATCAGGAGTCTGGGGAACTTCTGGCTAATGGACTGGAAAGGGGAGGGTTGGAAGGTTGTTACAATGTGGGGAGATGAGAACTTGAAGTAAGATTTACCAAAAAGAGCGGATGAGGGGCGCAGAATCATGTGAGGAAGGGGGGGCTATTGGGGTGAAGGAAAGTGAAGCGGGAAAAATGGAGGGGTTACAAATGCCAAGAGATGCCGAAAGGCTAGCGACGGATATACCGCAATTGGCCCCTCTTGTCTGGATGGTATTAAAGCTAAATAGTGGCCGCAGAGGATTAGTGACTCGGCGAAGGTCTCTTAAGCAAATAAACACCAAAAAGCCTCTTCCACATGGTCTAACTTTAAGGCACCAACCGCCAGAAGTAGGGAAATTCATCCTTCCATCACTCTGGAGTGCCCGGCCCTTGCAGGGCCCCGATTCCCTCTCTTTTCCGCAGCAACAGGGCTACTGGGGCTCGGTAGTGCGCCTGCTTACTAGGAGGGACATGGCTTTTTGTGAGTACGATACCTGCGGTCTCGGGACCCGGGAAAACATTGTTCTTACATAATTTCGAGTGATAGCAGGTGATGAACTCGGTGCGACAATATTGCTTGACAGCTGACAGCCTGCGAGTACTGTACGAGTACTCGAGTACCGACCCTCTTTGGTGCGCACACACCGGTGATTGCCCTGGGTGGCAGCATGCAGCCCAAGAACCACGAGATAAGCAGACCTCGCAAGAATGTTTACCTTACTCTGACTGATAGGCAGGCTAAGCCTTGCCCAACTTGATACCATGCTCTTGGTGTCTCGATCGAGATCGCGATTGCTCCTCCTAAAACACCTCATCAACGATCCCTTCAACCATGTAAAGGTCACCATACTCGAGTCCCTCATTTAAGATACTTCGTTAAGAAATGTCTTCCGTTTCCCGGGGACAGCAGCTCCTCAGATCGGAATGGGGATTGCTCCGCGAGCGCCACATCGGCTCCCACGAGCAAATCCGGCAAGTAAGAAATCCCTGCAGGGTAATTTGACGAGAAATTCATGTTTTCTCAGCCGCAACAGGCAGGCCCAGCTCTCTCGAGCACTCTCAAATCCATCCATTCGGGGTGCCGGGTGGCAATACCGATGTTTATCTATCGGGTTGTTGACAGTCTTTGTAGACTAAAATCAGTTACGTACTGTACTGCACTCGCAGCAGGCAAGGAGCATCCGAAAACAAGCCTCCTGAATCCGGATGGAACGCTCCGGCACGCACGGATTTTTTGCCATACTCGAGTACGGTGCATTTGTGAATCCCTACTATACTTTCGGGTACCTGTACCAGTTGCGAGTGCTTGCTACGGGTGCCGATAGAGTACGAGTACTGTACGGTACCATTGACGAATTGATCCTCCAATTGACACTACCGCCCCTTCCCCTAGATAATTGGGTGAAAATAAGGAAAGGCCCTCCTCCCCCTCCCCCCCTCCTCCTCCAGTGCAGTTCTTCAGGTGACCGCTGCTCGAGTGCATGGTAAAATCCCCTCCAGCTCACTGCGCCGTAATGACCCACCTCCCAAATTTCAATGCCGGCCAGCGGTTATATCTTTTTGGCACACCACCACCCCACCAAAAATTCTCACCTCCAGCCGGAGAATCTACTCGTACGGCGTTGTAGAACGGTCCGTGGTTGTGGGGTTCGGGAATCGAGCCTGTTGGTGGGTTATCGGGGTTTTGTTTTTAAACCGGACGGCCGACCCCCCACTCCGCTGATAACAAAATTTCCGCCTTATTCCTCTCTCTTCCCCTTCTTATTCTTTGCCTTCTCCTCCCCTCTCTTCAGTCAAGAATTTCCCTTTGAGAGTGAAAGAGAGCGGGCTACAGTATTCGAGGGAGAAGAAGAAGAAGAAGAGAAAACCAACCAAGAAGTCATGACACGGAAGATTATTTACGGCGCGTCGCTCGCAGCGTTTGTGGCAGGTATGTCGTTACGTCATTTCTTGCGGCATTTCAACCTCAATCAAACACATCAACTCCTAACTGTAGGAAGGGGGAGAGTGGAGATAGTTCCATCTATTCTCTACAAACGAACCTACCCTCCTCCTGCACAGCTCCCCACCTTGAAAAGAACGACACCCTAACTAAACACCTCTCTAACTTGATATATCCTCAGTTTCCATTCTAACCCTAACTTCGGCAATCATCCCTCGCTGGGCCTCCTACGTCGAAGTAACAGTACGCCCTCCCTCACTCCCTCCCTCTACACTCCTCTCCGCCTTGCTAATCAAAATTCCACAGGAGACCGGCCCGGTAACATACCACTATGGCCTTCACAAGCGCTGCTCCAGCCTGACGGGTAGCTGCGAGCGCTTCCCAACCTACTCGGAGTGTCACGGGCACGACCGCTACTTTTGTTCCATGTGGCGTTCCATAGTGTTCCTGATGAGCCTCGCACTCGTCCTTGAAGGCGCTATAATAACTGCATTCGTAGCGATCATCATGGGGGGGCGAGCCAAGAGAGAGAATGGGTGGAAGGTTTTGGTCGGGCTTGTGCTTACTTGCGGTTTGTATTCCCTTTTTCTTCCTTAATAGGGACGCTAGTTGTTGGAGGGAAGGAGATTTGGGCTAACTTTCGAGCGATTGGGTAGCTATGACACAATGTGGCGCAGTGTCGCTTGTGGCGTATCTCTATGACTACGATGATAGGTTCTTTGTTGGGTGGAAGTTGGATTTGAGTTGGGTTATGACAACGGTTTCTTGGAGTGTCATGCTTGTTATTGCTGGGTTTGTTAGTATCGCGGGGTGGGTTATGCCGCCGGAGGGCGGATATGAGCTTTTGAAGTAGAGGTGAAGATAAAGTATATTACTGTATACCCAGGGTTTTTTTTTTGTTTCTTTCTTTTTTTTATATATTTCTTCGGGATTGTGGTTGATTGGCTGGTGTTGGTTTTGGCTTTACTCATTGGATCTACCGATACGACATGATTTATGGCTGCTGAAACAATGTAGATGGAAGGATTGCTTTGTGAGGGTTTGAATTGTAGAGCATCAATGCATTAGCCAGTGCCACGCAAGCAAGAAGAGAAATAAGGAATGATGGAGATAAGGAAGATGAAATCCTCTTGTGTGTTGCGCAAGCAGGGATCGAGAGTTGACCAGTCGATAGAGTGCCGGGCGGGGTGCATGCCAGACCGTGTAAATAGGTTAGCGTTTTTTATTTAGGCTAAGTACGATATCTCCTCCACGGTAGGCGGCCTATCACGCTCGGCACCCTGTCAAGTAGTCTACATTGGGAATAGAAACACTGGTTATCGCATCTAGTACACAAAGCGTCGGACAATACACAATCTAAAGAGAAACGATGTAATAATGCAGTGAAAAGGGAAAAAAGGAAAAGAAAAAAGAAAAAAGAAGAAAAAAAAAAGGTCACCGTTTCTAAGATAATTGCGCCGCCGCCGAATGAAAAGATTTACTCCCCCCTATCCTTATTCCGTCTCCGCTTTTTTCCGCCATCGAGACTTTCGGCGAATCCATTGTCGGGAAAGTCAAAGACATAGGAGCCGCCTGCATCCTTCGCCTTTCTCTTGCCCAACCCCTCACTGCCCATAGCGTGATGGCCACTATCATCGCTGCGCTCGTTGCGGATCTCCGGGAAGGTCTGTATCAACTCTGGCCTCTGGGCGGGCGGCATTTCTCTCGTGAAGTACTTATGTCTCAAAGCTTCACTGGCCGTGATCCTCCGATCGGGGTCGTAGGTCAACATCTCGTTGATCAACCTTATTGATTCCTTCGACTGGCCCTTTAGGCGCCTCTCGAGCATGTTCTCGCTCTGAGCTCCGACAGGTGGATTGTAATATCTGCCTCTGCTACTAGCGCTTTTTTCATAGATACCAGGGAGGAGGCGCATCTTGGGCCAGATCTTATCGTTGGGTGAACCGATGAGTTTGACGATAAGAGAGAATTGCTCGGTCTCGGTTTCGCCGGGAAGAAGTGGCATCTGGAGGATCAATTCCCCCATAATGCAGCCGGCCGACCAGATGTCTACGGAAGGGTTGTAACGGTTGGCCGATAGAAGGAGTTCGGGCGCTCGGTACCAAACTGTAACCACACCAGGGGTGAGGGGACGGGGTGAATACTCGCGTGCCATACCAAAGTCAGCTGTAGGAGTAAGTTTGTTGTTCCTGAGTGGGATGCTGAGCAAACCTACCGATCTTTAAGATGCCGTGAGCTGTGAGTAAAAGATTGGACATTTTGATATCCCTAATTTCTATGTTAGCATGAACCTGCCCTCAGACTCTTGAAGGAAGTACCGATGAATGATATCGTGCCGATGCAGATATTCTAACCCTTCTATCAATTGCTTCATAAGACATTTCACTAGATGATTGTCAAACCCGAGGTTGCGCCTGCGCAAAAGAAACTATAGAAAGGGTGTATACCTTCACTCTCGGAATACTTGACTCTCGCGTGATCGAGAAGATTTGCCAAATCCTAGAATAGCCGAAACGCAAGCACAAAACTCCATCGTCCAATTGAACGAAGGAATTCATAAGCCAGTCGAGGTGCGCCAATTGTCCGTCAAGTAAAAATTCCAAAGGGAAAAAAGTTTCCACCAACCTGTTCCGCGTATTCCATGACCATGTAAACCTCGTCGAATTCAGCGCCGACAGCAACATCCAGAACATTGACGACGTTGGGATGTCGAAGGGATTTCAATATGGAGATCTCGCGTAGAGCGGTGATTGGAATGCCGTTTCCGCGATCGGAATCGAAAATTCGAACTTGTTTGAGAGCGACAATGTTTTTCTTTCTGTTGGATCCGTGGTCTCGAGCTCGATGTACTACCCCGTAGGCTATGTGATCAAAGAGTTGGTTAATACTATGAATTGCGGTAAAGTAGCGCTGGAAGTGCGGGGAAACAGACTTCCTTCCCCTAGTTGGTTCAGCTTTTCGAACTCTTTGATGTCGCGACATTTTCCTTTCAAGCGGTTAGCTTTGTGGATGATTCTCAGGGGTGGAAAAAGGGAACATGCCTGTGATACCATCTGGAAATTCGAGGTCAGGGAGTGGTTGACCGGTGATAGATAGCCAGCGCGGAGGATCACGAGCATCCATGATTGGCGTTTTTGTGGTTGAGGAGAATCGGATATGGTGGGAGGAGGAAGAGAGAGGTCTAGGGGAGGGTGAGGTGGGATGGTACCGTCTGATTTAATAAGAGGTTAACTTTAAGTTTGGTGCAAGTTGATTCCTCGTTAAGCCTTTTCTTTTTTTTTTTCATCCTCATCGGTTGGCGACAGGCGACGCGACGCCACACCTGAGCAGTTCCGGCATCTCGGAGCACGATGAGGGTGCAGCTCGGCAATGCCACGCAAGACATCCCGCGTCTCTTGGTCGAGTGAGTTTTGATGAGAACGGCCAACGAACGTGATGAAGAGCGTAAGGGAGCTGGTACACAAGTAGAGGTTCATATGGTCTTCAGCCATTTCGCATATGTAGATGCCGCTAGAAAGATGTGGAGGATGGGTTGTTGGATCACCAATAATTGGGTCAATTACCGTAGATGGAAGTTTTATGTCGAAGTAATCTATCTCACCGAAAGCGACACCTTATGACCATGGGGGCTTCTGAGGTTTCTAATATCCACCATAATACATCACCTCCACTCGCGTACTATAACAATTGTTGAATGCAGCTACCGGTGCTTCCATCTCCTCATGTGTTCCCACTCATACCGGTAGGCGACGCACCTATTGCCATCAGTATTGGACCAATTTCATATACAGCGATGCGTTACCACGCCTGTTTCCCGGAGTAGGAGCTCTCATCTCTCCAGTACTTTGCCCGTAAATCGGTTGGGCCCGTGGGATATGCTGTGGAGGCCCCGGTATCTCTAGCGGTCACCCGGCTGGAAGGTCTACTTGCACTTTGGGCTCTGGGCCAACCTGTGAACTCCGTGTTATGGGAGAGCGGTTTGACAATGATAAGGATACCCTTGTGAGCATGGAGCAGTAGTGGAAAGCGAGTGGTTGCTAGAGTTATTGAAGAAGTACAGTACTGTATTTATGCCCTATACAACTTGTGAGTGCACACACGACAGGTAATTTCTAGGAATCTTAATGCTGTTTATCGGTGTACCACCTCGTGCTTCGATGTTATCCAACGGTAAATCAGCTTTGGACTGATGTTTTGGCAACAGGTGGAGGGTTAGTATTTAGTTGAGGAAGAATCAGAGCCCGGGCAGAGGTCTGGTTCGCTCCAGCAGGAAAGTAGCCACCTTCCCACCAATCTGAAGAAGAGCCCGAGGGCCAACACAGCTTGGGGATGTCTCGGATTTTGGGATTTATATTTTCGACTCTTCCAAGAAATCAAAGTTTTTAGTACTACAGTTGTCATCCGAGGTTTTTACTCGTCAAAACACAGGGTCTCTCTCTCCTACACGTGTAGTAAGTAGCTCCTGCCAGCGGAGATGCCGCGATATCCCTTGTCTCGGAGGTTTAATAATAGGAGAATCCTGCTGATACTCAGCGCTCAACTGGACTAAAACTAGCTGTCCCTAGCATTGTTGGGATGGCATGAGAATGTAATTTCTTTCAATCAGGATGTGATGGTTGTGGCGACTGATTGGGGTACGGTAAGTAAGAGGTCGAAGATAAACTTTCTCTTTTGGTGAGTGAGAATTATCTTGCACAAGCTCTCAGGTAGGCGAATTGTATCATTTGCACAGTAGCTTTGAGTTATAGGTATGAGTGTCTCCCCACCTGATACTCTGGTGCTTGAAGGGAACCGGGAGCGTTTTAGGGGTGAAGCATCTGAAGTCACAAACATAAAACTCTCAAGCCTGGGTGTGATCTGTTCAAGTGCTGCGCCATGCTTACCCCTCAGTTGCACGGGGGTAGAACCACAGGGTTAGCCTTAGTTGAAGCTCCTCTTCACACTGGTAAAACACACGGAGTATGATAAAGGTGATTCATGGCATGGACTCTGGTCTACGAGATGATTTAAAATCCATGGAGTGGTTGATAGAGTGCCAAGTAGGGTGTGGTAGTGAGTAAGGCGAGTGAGCCAGCGTTTTTCATTCAGATTAAGGATGATACGATGTCTCCACTGAGGGAGGCGGTTGTGCTTGCTAATTTACCTTTATGGTGCTCGGCATCGGATCGAGCGGTCTAAGTCCAGAAGCACAATAACGCTCTCCCGTGTCTTAGAGCTGGCGCCATCTGCGCCCCAATGTCTGCATGCATAAATGCTGGTTGCTAATGATAGCGGACCATCTCCGTTCTTATCAGCAAAAGGAATAGATTCACACATGGGTTTCCATACAGATCGCACAAGTTTACAGTACTTGTGTTTGGGGGGAGAAAAGGTAATCGGATGAGGCAGGTCGGGCACAACCCTGATTTTGCTAATACTGCGGTATAGTTCTCTTCTGGTGTTTAGTATTCTTACTCCCCTTCATTACTTCCTGTAGTATCTTTTGGTTTTCCTTATCTTTATTATTATCAAAATACACTTCGCTTATCGTAAATGATGTCACCCGATGTGGACCTGCCCGTTCCCAAACCTCCCCCCACTCGATCGTTCAATCCAAACTTATTCCCCCTGCAACTTACACAGCAGAACCAGTAGGGTAGAATACGCGGCAATACTAATCAGACTGACCACAGCAACAACCTATCATATCCCCCCATAAAGAGAATTAGCAACATCCCATCCACAGAAAAGAGAAGAAAGAGCCCTACATTCCCCGATGTCCTGAACTTTTTCCTCCCCCCTTCGTTCTCATCCCTAAAGAACTGCCTATTCCCACTCCTCCTCCTTAAAAGACTAGCGAGCATGATGAATGCACCAAACACCGCGAATAGAGCGCCGATGGAGTAAAACTCTTGTGTGAAGATCCGGAGGATTATGAGGGAGAAGGAGAACTGTGAGAGCGCAGTTCGCAGGTATGCGCCTTCAAAGGTACGCTGGGCGGCACGGATTTCTACCAACTCGGCTTGCGTGAGGACGACGCTGGTTGCCCGGTGGTGACGGAGGGTGTAGGCTGATGGAGACTAGAGGGTTTCAGGAGGGTTAGTTGGGCTTAAGGAGGGGTATGGGTGATAGGGCAGGGGGGAAAAAATGGGTGACCCACATACCTCGAGCATGATTGCGGAGTAGATTGGACACGGAGAGGGTAGCTTGACGTTGGGATTAGGTTTACGCGCTACTGGTAATAGAGACCTTGCGATACTCGGGGAGGAACAGAAGGAGTGAGATTAGCTGTCTATCATAGTTCGTGTGTCGCGTGATGCAGCCGGGATGGACTTCGCAAGGAAGGAACACAAGACATCCGCTAAGGCTCTGATAGGTTAGAGATGTCTCTGATCCTTGTGGTAGTGGCGTTGGGCCGCCGAGCCTCCTTAAGATGCCCCCCGAGCTCCCAGCCTGTGTTGTTGTTCGGTTTCATCCACTTCGACAGTCTCTATCATACCGGTATTGTGCGGTGGGAGTCACCCCCGCCTTCATCTGATATGTCCTAGGTGCTGGAAATACGATGGCACAAGGTACTTGTAGCGGCACAACTGACATTACAGGCATGGTTACTTGAAAAGGGCGCAAGTTGGATGAATGGTTATGGTAAGTAAATTTATGGTGCTGGTAGCTTGTCAATACGGCTCACCGGATCGGTCTCTAGATTGCGTGCCGCCGCACTTGGGTAAAGTATACGGTATTGGTGCCTCGTTCCAAGTGATCGGGGCCTCCCATTCGTCAACTGGCTATGGTTCCATCTGGTCTCTTGTCCAACAGAAAACTGTGTTGTATAATACCACAAACTCAAACACCAGCATCCTGCAAGCTGATAGACCTACTATCATGGTACGGGAAGACCCAACCGACAATTCTACGCTCCGTAAAAAGGCATGGGGTAATGGGATTCTAAATGATCCACTAAACCTAAGGGTTGGGCCATTGGTCGAGGGGGGGGGGACGATCGAAGGTTGAGAATCTTGAGATAGCTCGGTATAGATACGGGTATTGGATCCCAGCCGATCATTACTTACCGGTATTCACGTCTCCAAAAGTCCTGGTATTTGTTTATTTTTTTTTGGGGGGGGGGGGTTAGAAAATTGGAGTTGAGCCTTGAGCCCGCATTAAATACCGATGCCCTTTTGATGGTCTGGGGATGCTCCCTTTTCTTCGGGGTGGACGCTGGCTGGTGGTACTGTTTTGATTCGGGCACGCAGCGCTTCAATTCCTGGAATATTTAAAAGCCTTGAAATCCCTCGTTTTCTGCTGGTACTGTTTTTGAGCATAACTTACAGATATTCACGTTATCAATTTTCACGTGTTACCGAGGGAGCACCTTGAAGGAAACATACTGGTATAATAAGTAATCAGCCCCTTTTCCTTGGCGGCTCTGCCACTCTTCGCCCGAGCTCAAAGGTCACTGCGTCCGCCAATCTATCATCCTCCCACGACGACACAGGAAGCCGCCATGGCAGCGTTCAGTAAGCTCGTTTCGGCGCTGGGCTCGAGCATGCCCTCTAGCCCACCGACCTGGAACACAATCTTTAAACTTGTCTTCTTTTTGCTCGCGCTCGTGAACATTAAGTCTTTTCCATTAACATGGCATGTGAGTATTCTCCGTACGCTTTCTTTCTCCCCCTGACATTCCCGAAGACGACGCAAATAGTAGCTTATCGCAAGGACATCATTAGTTTCGTTTCTACCGCTCTTTATACCTCCATGTGCTCTTCCGGAAGAAAGTGCTGCCCCGACGCGCGGACCTGTTCTCCCCGATAGCTACCACCTCGAGATCCCCGCTGTACGAATGTGACCTGAACATGCACAAGTCCAATAGCACATACTTCAGTGACCTAGACATCGCAAGAACCCATCTCGTCTGCCACCTGATCAAGAGATCCCTGTCCATCCGCCGCAAGAACAATAAGCAGCTGTACGTAGCGCTCGCTGGAGTCTCGGCGCTCTTCCGTCGGGAAATCAAGCCGTTCGAAAAGTACGAGGTCGTCACACGACTGCTTTGCTGGGATACAAAATGGGTGTTTGTCGTCAGTCACTTCGTTGCCCTGAAGCGGGGCCCGGATGGGAAGAAGAAGATCTTCGCTACTTGCCTGAGCAAGTACGTGTTTAAGCAAGGCCGTATCACGGTTCCTCCTGAAGAGGTGCTCAGGGAATCTGGGCTGCTGCCGGAGAGGCCAGCTGGCGCTAAGGAACTGACCCCAGCGGTTTCGGAAACGGCGTCACCCAGGGATGACGAGTTGGTGGACATTTCTGGGAAGGCGATTGCCACAGCTGAGGCTGTAGGTGGTTCCGATGGGGATGCGCTGATGAGGGATTTGGACCGCTCGTTGACGCGGGAAGGTGAAGGTGATGAGTATTGGACCTGGGAGCGTATTGAGGTGGAGAGAAAGAGGGGGTGTGAGGTCGCGAAATATATGATTGGGTTGGACCCGTTGGATAATGAATTTAGGGATGGAACAGAGGAAGGGTTGGTTCATATTGGAAGTTGGTACTAGGGTTTTCTGGGATTGTATATCAGGGTGAGGAGCTTGGCTTGCTACTTTAGATTCTAGAATGGGTGCCGATTTGTCATCTGTCGTTTGTCGTAATGGGGATGTTGCTAGAATTGGCGATTTACATAGTCCTGCCAGCGCAAGGAATGCTTTCGGAGATGCTCTTGGACAGTTTATCAGTTCATTTGGCTTATTTCTTAATACGGGGTTATGGAGTTATTATCATTTTGCATAGTGATTGCTGAATTCTCGGGTTAAACGCAGAACAGAAGTCACATCTGAGACCTCTTGCAGATAGAGCCTATTTGGCACAAACAGAGGGGGGCAAACCGTTCCGTTTTGTGACTATTTTACCTATCGTTTCTGAAACCCAATAATCCCGAGTGACAACTGATGAGTAGAGTCCACTTTTAACCACCTCATAGAGGCTAAATCTTCAAATGCCAGAAGCGGGTTAACAGCCAAAAATGCAAACTTCAAGAGCCCAAACACCCCCTGAAACTACCCCACAAGCGCGGCAACTAGTTGCTCCAGGAAAAAAAAAGCTGATGTTCTAAACCGAACCAAGTGACCCTTCACCAGCTGGCAAATCCGCGAGCCTTGTCCTCCTATATATAAGTAGCAATCCCCACCAAAGCAGCACAACCACCACCACCTCTACCACCTCACCACCACATCACCACCCACAATCAGCCAGCCCCAGTAACACAAATAAGAATGCCGTTAACAAGCTATAACGTCTCAGCAATGTTTGCACTGATCCTGGCGCTGACCGTCTGGCGATTCGAGTCCTTCAAGAAACCCTCAAGAATAAAATGCTACCAGCGTATTGACACTCTATCTCCAGCTAATGATTCATTTACCTGCATTTCCGCATCCAGTCGGAGTGGTCAGGTTGTCCAACTTTTTAACCATAGCAGTTATAGCGATAGTGATGGCTCAGATACATCGAGTGTGAGCTCTGGCTATGTGATTCCGGGGCTGTGGGATGGGCACGCACATGTTTTGCAGTACGGGGAGATGTTGAGTAGTGTTAAGCTTTATGGAGCCGAGAGTGTTGACGGTATGATATGTAACTCAATAGTTTTGTTTTATTTTTTATTTTTTGCTCTAATCGAGGTTTTTAGAAATCAAGGCGAGAATTAAAGAGTACTTGAGAAAGAATCCCACGCATGGGAGTAAGGGGAAGTGGATCCGGGGGATCGGGTGGGATCAGAGGAGCTTTGGCGGGATCATGCCGGTTGCTGTACTTTATCTGATGCTTTTACTTCCCCGGGTTGGCGATATGGTGTTTGTTTGCTTACGAGGTGGCATGTGCCGAGGTGTGGGCATGTGTGATGGTGATTAGGCACAACTCAGTCAAGATCCAGAGTTGTCTGGGTTATATATCATGCTGGATAGGGTTGATGTTCATTGCATTTGGGTTTCTGGTTTGTCCATCTTGTGCTCCCCTCGCTGTTCTCCCTTCCCTTCCGTTTCACTGGCCGGTGGATTGAGATTGTGTTTCCGGGTAGAGCCGGTTCTCGACCTTCTGCCAAACCCATTTCCCGTGGTTCCTGGCGGTGAGGTAATTACCAATCCGGGCGTCGGGGTGTTCTGTGATAACGCTATGGACCCCGTATTCGATGTTTGGCCACGTCCAGGACCTGCTGAGAAGGTGGGATTCCTGGAGGATGCGATGAAGTCGTTGCATTCCTTCGGTATTGTTGGGGCGCATGATGCGGGTGTGCTCCCGATTGATGTGGAAATCTTTAATGGGTAGGGCTCATTTCCATCTGGATTTCTGGTATGGAAGGAATTTTCTGATGAGTTGTAGTCTTGCGGATGCGGGGAGGCTAACATTAAGGCTCTACGCAATGCTGGAGTGTCCGGTTCGAAATACTATCTGTGGGAATGAAGTAAGAATGATCCATCGTGAGGACGGGAGGCTGAGTGTGCGGTCTGTTAAGCTCTTTGCGGGTAAGAACCCAATGGGTTGCGGAATTCCCTCAAACACCGGCTAATGGCATGACAGATGGAGCCCTTGGATCCTGGGGTGCCGCCCTACTCTCGCCATACTCTGACAAAGTCAGCACTAACGGCACCATGCTGATCGAGGAAGAAGACCTCTACTCGGTTGTTAAGGGATGGGACGACCTAGGATACCAAGTGAACATCCACGCAATTGGTGACCGCGCAAACCGGGCCGCCGTAACGGCCTTCGAGAAAATCCTACGACCTCCCTGCCCCCAAGGCTCCAACTATGAAGCCTGTAGCCTCCGGTCACTGCAGGACGAGAAACGCTTCAGAATAGAGCACACACAGATAATATCCCCAGAGGACCAAGAAAGACTCTTCACCCTCGGCATTATTCCGTCTATACAACCTACCCATGCCACCAGCGACATGGCATACGCCCTCGCTCGCCTCGGCCCCGAGCGTCTTGCTAGGAGCGCATATCGGATGAAGTCATTCTACAACGCCGGTCTCCCAGTAATCCTAGGCTCAGACTTTCCCGTAGAGCCGCCTTCACCCTTCGCGGGCATGTATGCTGCAATGACCAGACGCTCGCCAGAAGACCGTAGCTCAGGGAATAATACCTGTCCGGAATGTGGCTGGCACCCCGAAGAGAAAATTACGCTCCAGGAGGCACTGGGCGGGTTCGGCGCGCATGTGGCGTGGGGTGGGTTCATGGATGGTAAGGGGGTTGGGGAACTTAAGGTCGGCGGGTGGGCGGATTGGATTGTGCTTGATAGGGATATTTGGGCAGTGGGTGAGGAGGGGATTAGAGATGTGAAGGTACTTGAGACTTGGGTTGCTGGGAAGAGGGTTTGGGCTGCCGGGGAGCAGACGATGGAGCCAAACCGGTGGTGGAGGGGGTTGTGGGAGAGAGTTATGCTGGGCGGGGGGTTGAACGGGGTTGTTAAACGCATGCTTGGAATTCTGAATTATGATAGTTAATTAGACACTCTTTGCTTTCTAAAAATAAAATCTGTTTCTGGTGGGGGAGGAGTATTGAATATTTGATTACAGTTGCGGACTTTCCTTCCCCCTGCCCTCGTGTTTAACTCATCCTGTTATCACCAATGGAGTTAATCACCAGCGGGGTTGGAGATGCTCAGCATCACCATTGACCCGAAGAGCCCGAAATGCTAGTGACCCCCAACATCTCAATCTTCTCGAACCAACTAAGTCCAAGCTACCCCAAGCTATTGTACCTACAGCATCACGGTACTCACACCCACTCACTCGCGCCCCTTCCATCGAGTTCTGCCTCAAGGATCTGTGGGTTTGGTGCAGTTGTAGGCTGTAGGCTGTGGCATTTGTAATAAAGCAAATAGCATGAGCTACTAGGATAGAGGGAAATAACTCAGTTGATGGATCACCCGATCGATTGGATTGAAGAAACCCATGATACATTTTATAGACCTCTCCAATCTTGCAGTGCGGAGCCTAACATTAAACATTTTACGGCGACGAGGTCGGGGGGGGGGGCATGGAAGATAAGTGTGATATGGATAGTCGAGGACACCCTGACCGATCACACCCCTGCAAAGAAACTACTGTGGGAACCTTGGAGAAAGGCCGGGGAAAAGCATGCTCGGGCAGGAAAAGGGAAACCCTTGTAGGACTCCCAAAGGAGAGGGCACTAACCAACCTACCCCCCGTGGTCTAGAGAGGATGAGCTTTTTCGGGTTCTCTTCTGTCACCCGGCTGGTTGTGGGTTTGGTTTTCGCGTGCGGCGAGGTGTTTATGGTAATTTTTAATATGGTGCATAATATGGGTATTATATAGCTGGCTGCGTACAATCGGGAGGGGCCCTGGGTATGTTATAGGGGAACTTACTAGCTTGGTGGGTTGTTGCCCTTTTTATTTTTATTTTTATGATATCATGGGTTGGGTTGTTCTCCCACTCTCGCCTGAAACTTGGGCATCCCCGGTGAAGGTTGTGGAGCGAGTTAGGATCGGTTTTGACTGGCTTAGCTTGGGTGATCTTGGGGGTCGTTTTTAAGGGGTTCTATGTATTGTACGGTGCCAGACATCTGAAGTCGACCTCGAAGTCGGCTGGAGTTTGGCAGTGGGTATTAACTTAGCCACGATGGGGGAAAGGTTTTCATACAACTATATGGGAAAAGAATAACTGGTATATATGCCGAGCCTAGTACCACAGATCCTCTCTCACTCCCCCGCCCTTGCCTTGAGCGGGGCTTTGTTAGTTGTACCGTGTCGGTGCTATGTAAACTTTCCATTCGAACTCTAAAGGTAGGCGAGTGACGGCCAGTGACGGGTTTAAAAAGGGGACAGGAGGGGGTGGGGGCGGTGGGGGCGGTGGTGACTAAGCTATCCCTAGATAGTAGCAGCCAAGTGTACTTTACTGTAAGGTAACAGGATGTGTGAATAGACTAGGGTGGGGTTACGGTAGGTTCCCCCCTAGGCTTACTATCAAATCATGGGAGTTGCACTTATGTTTTAGAGACAGTACTATACTGTAGTTTCTTTTAGAGCTGTTTCCGGGAGGCCCACTCAGCTGTCTCGGCTGGCTGGTTCGGTGGTGTAAGCCTCGGATCCGCCGGGACTATTAATGGAGACTATTCATCAACACATTCAACGAACATTTGGATTACTACTGAGGTTAGCTACTGTATTTGGTTTAACAAACCTACTAAGCCGGCATACTCCACCGCGGGCGCTCTAGGGTCCTCCGTTCATCGCGGTGCTAGATTTGTGCTGGACCGCAAGGCGGCACCTGGAGAGGTGTGACATCCCCTAAGACTAATGCAGGGAGCACTAGCAGGGTGTTAATTAGCACAAATTTAGGCAGATTTATTGGACGGTCCAGCGGTATCTATGGTTCCACAAAAAAGACCCCGCTTTCTTTCTTCAACCCCAAGGAATTCCAGTAATCGTTGACTGACTCCATCGTCCATCATCCATATCATCTTAATCAGCAAAAGGACAGGAGATGTCTCAATTACTCAGTAACAACATCGCATCTTTCAATACAACTAATAACATTAACTTGACCGTTACGGATGACCAACCTAATATCCTAGCCTGGCTGTCTCCGCTAGATCCCAGGTTACGGCATCAGGATATACGAGACCGCCGGGTCGAAGGGGTAGGGGAATGGTTATTACAGACGGAGGAATTTAGAGGCTGGCACGCTGGCGGTGGGGGAGATGAACCCAATGATGCAGTCTTGTTTTGTTACGGGGATCCCGGGGTCGGAAAGACTTATATTAGGTAACAAGGACAACCTCGGGGGGGGGGGGCGGGAGGAAAATGACAGGTGCTGACAAGTCGTGATGTTAGCTCATTGGTGATAGACAGCCTATGCGATCAGGCCAAGGAACAAAATGCTGCCGTTGCGTGCTTTTACTTCGACTTCGCCGCCCAAAAGGAGCAATCACCAACGAGTATGCTGGGTGCCCTTCTCAAACAAGTTGTCGGCGGGCTGGAAGGGGTGCCGGTGGAGATAGCCCAAGCCTATAAAGACCAGAAACGGGTGATCGGTGGGCGAGGGCCGGGACTTTCCGATATTTTGAATATGCTGCAGACTACCTCTTCAGGAAAGCGTACATTCATATGTGTCGACGCCTTAGATGAATGTGTGCCAGAATATCGAGTTAAGATTCTTAATTCACTAAACAAAATTCTCCAAAAGTCTCCGGGGGCTCGAATATTCGTGACTGGAAGACCGCACATTCGGGATGAAATCGAGAAGCGTCTTTCTGGGAGAGTAACGACTATGTGTATCACTCCTAGGAGAGGTGATATCATCAACTATCTTCACAGTAGGTTAGATGAGGACACAAATCCAGACGCGATGGACAGCAGTCTGGAAGCAGACATCCTGAAGAAAATTCCCGAAGACATTTCTGAGATGTACGTAAAAAGAAACAGCGCTCCGGAAGCTAGCTTGTTTCCCGCTGACAGATACTATCTAGATTCCTGCTGGTCTCACTGAATATCGATGCGATCCTGCAAGAGACCACAATCTATCACAGGCGACAAAGGCTCAATGCAATGACCGATGGGCTAGGGTTGGGGGGTGCTTATGGCGCAACATTGAGTCGGATAAAGGGACAAGGTGGGAGGAAATCTAAGCTTGGAATGGCCACTTTGATGTGGGTCTCTCATTCGGAGCGGCCCTTGGGGGCTGCTGAACTGTGTCATGCACTAGCAGTCGAGATAGGGTCGCCGAATCTCAACGGCGACAATGTTCCTACAATAGGGACACTACTTGCCTGTTGTCAAGGACTTGTTGCCATAGACAAGGAGGCTTCCACGGTCCGATTAATCCACTTTACCCTTCAAGAGTACCTCGGTGCTCATCCTGAGCTCTTTGGTTCAGCTCACTCGACAATGGCAGAAACCTGCCTGAGTTATCTTAATTCGCAGCAAGTTAGGGCTCTTTCGACCAGCCCCTCTCCCAATCATCAGAACACACCATTCCTCGAATATTGCTCTTTATATTGGGGAGCCCACGCAAAAAGGGACCTTTCGGTTTGCGCAAGATTACTCGCGCTGAAGCTATTTGACGATTTCAATAATCACGCATCCATCAAAATCCTCTTGAAAGCACAGAACTCGCTCGCTTTTTGCCATATCGATTTCGATAAGTTTCCCGTATTCAATGGTCTGCATTGCGCATCTATCTTTGGGATTGATGAGATTGTAGCTGGTTTAGTAGAGATTGGAGGTTATAATATCAATCAAAGAGACTGCATGGGCAGCACGCCTCTTGTGTGGGCTGCCATGTATGGGCATGAGGGGGCGGCGAAGATACTCCTTGGATGCGGTGACATCAGCCCCAACGAACCAGATGAGGATGATCAAGCACCACTCTTGTGGGCTGCCCGCAATGGGCACGAGGGAGTGGTGAAAATCCTGCTTGGACAGGACGATATTGACCCCGACAAGCCAGATAAGTCTGGCCGAACACCACTCTGGTGGGCTGCCAACAGTGGGCACGAGGGAGTGGTGAAAATGCTACTTGGACGGGACGATGTCAATTCCGACAGACTAGATGAGAACGACCAAACACCACTCTTTCTGGCTGCTTGGAATGGGTATGAGGGAATGGCGAGATTGCTGCTCGAACGGGATGACGTCAGCCCCGACAGACCAGATACGTACGGCCAAACACCACTCTTTCTGGCTGCTTTCGGGGGGCACGGGGGAGTGGTGAAATTATTGCCCGGACGGGACGTTGACCCAGACAGGCCAGGCACGAGCGGCCAAACACCACTCTGGTGGGCTACTTTCAACCGCCACGTGGGAGTGATGGCTCTACTGCAGCCTCCGGCATCTACCACCCATAGCACAACCTAAACCCGAGGTGCCATCGCCCTCCTCGCCCTCACCCTCAACCACCTTACTGATAGCCTATATGCTATTTCTGCGGGGACCTCAGCAGCCCGATAAACGCATTCGCCACTGTCACTGCCTCCCTTCTCTTGTCCCCGGTCAAACCTCCTCCTGCATCCTAAAACACTGCCTTGTGGTAAGTGCAGTCTTAACTTTCACTCTAGAGTAAGCCTGCCACAGAAACACCTTTTGAATTTCTTTTTTTTCTTCTTTGGTGGAAGGAAATCATATGATACCCGTTAGGACATATCTATCACATACCTGTCCAGCTCTATCCGGATTTTTTTTATGGAGTCAAGCTAGGATTTGTGGGCTTCTTTTAAAATCTAGAGTTTACTATCGGTGGAAGGCTATTTCTATCGTACTGAGATAAGCTAGGGTGGCTTGTGATTTCCATCATATTCAATTTTATTGTTGCTTTCTGGCCACAAATCCTCTTTGCAATACCGGGGATTAATTGTGTATTTAAACCCCCATAGTGGATTTTCCTTTTTTCCCCTTCCCCCTTCGCTGGGTAAACCCTCCTCCCCCTTACCCCTCCAATGGGATCCAAAACTTTTCTTTGCACTGGCCTAGATAACGCCGTCGGGCAAGTTTACAGTGGTATAGTATCCCAATGAACAATACCTTGTCGCGAGATGGTCCTCCGAGTTGAAGCACAAGAGATTTGGTTGAAGCTTCCTACTCACTATTGCGTATATGAAGGTGAAAGTGGATGTCGGTCTTCGGTTTTCGTGGCTTGCGTCATCACAATAGGGTATCTATATACAGTACTGTTCTTGTTCCCCTTAGCTAGCTAGAGAACTCAATCAACAACTTTGCGCTGCAAGACAAACCATTCAATTCTTGACATCTTACGCTATACTAGAAGAGTGACAGTCTATGACTGTGTTATAAAACAACCGAGGAAAGAGTGGGATGTGGTTACCGGATTGCATGCGGAGGTGATAGCGCTCAAGTGCAGTAAGTGCGTTGAGAGTGTCGTCTGTATGGTAATTTCCTTCAGAGTTGCCCAACCCTAGGTTTGCCCCACTGTCTTGGTTAGTTAATATAGTAGTAGTAAATATTGGGTCCTGAACTATCCTTGGTTTCCACGGAAGGCTATCCATCAGAACATTCAACGAATATTGGAACTAGAACTTGTGTTCGCTGCGGGAAGGTATTTGGAAAGCTTACTCCCTAACTTGGTCATTAGAGAGAGACGGGATACCAGTAGGTTGTTATAACGTAAATTTAGCGACCTGCCCTGAAGCCTCTCTGCGCTGCCATATACGGGTATGATATATACAAGACTTGGTGGTTATGATGAGCACCAAAGTGCGACCCTAACTTACCCCTGCAGAATCTAGTATGATATGAGGCTGGGGGAAGAGCTACCTGGTTCGTATCGACATCACCAAGGGCCAAATTGTCATGCTATAAGTTAGTTGACATGTGCGTGTTTTTCAATCGATTCATAAGTTTTGATATCCTTGTAATATACATCAAGTTGGCCGATTCCACTGCAAGCGCTCTATATATGGTCTTCATTCATCGTATATAATAGTTTAGGGTTTCTGCTGGACCGCAGGATAGCGCTTAAAGAGGAGCGAAATTTCCCAAAACAGATGTGGTGGGCGTAGGGTAGGGTATTGTTAACCCAAAATTGGGGAGATTCATCGATGAGGTTCCACAAAAACCCCCGCTTTCTTCGGCCCCAAGGAGCTCCAGTAACACCGGCAGTCGACTGGCTCCATCACCTACCATCCATACAGTATCATTCCAATCAGCAAAGGGCAAGAGATGTCTCAATTATTCAGTAACAACACCGCATCTTTTAATACAACCAATATTAACTTGCTCGTTACGGATGACCAACCTAATATCCTAGCATGGCTGTCCCCACTAAACCCCAAGTTACGGCATCAGGACATACGAGACCGCCGAGTCGAAGGTGTAGGGGAATGGCTGCTACAAACCGAGGAATTTAGAAACTGGTGCGCCGGCAGCGATGGAGATGGAACCAATGACGCAGTCTTGTTTTGCTATGGGGATCCCGGGGTCGGGAAGACTTATATTAGGTAACAAGGATAAACTCAGGGGGGCAGGAGGGAAACGACAGGTGCTGACAAGCCATGATGTTAGCTCCTTGGTGATAGACAGCCTATGCGATCAGGCCAAGGAACAAAATGTTGCCGTTGCGTGCTTTTACTTCGACTTCGCCGCCCAAAAGGAGCAATCACCAACGAGTATGCTGGGTGCCCTTCTCAAACAAGTTGTCGGCGGGTTGGAAGGGGTGCCGGTGGAGATAGCCCAAGCCTATAGAGACCAGAGAGGAGTGATCGGTGGACGAGGGCCGGGACTTTCCGATATTTTGAACATGCTGCAGACTACCTCTTCCGGAAAGCGTACATTCATATGTATCGACGCCTTAGATGAATGTGTGCCAGAATATCAAGTTAAGATTCTTAATTCGCTAAACAAAATTCTCCAAAAGTCTCCAGGGACTCGGATATTCGTGACTGGAAGACCGCACATTCGGGATGAAATTGAGAAGCGTCTTTCTGGAAGACTAACCACTATGCGTATCACTCCTAAGAGAGGTGATATCATCAACTATCTTCACAGTAGGTTAGATGAGGATACCACCCCAGATGCGATGGATAGCAGTCTGGAAGCAGACATCCTGAAGAAAATTCCTGAGGACATTTCTGAAATGTACGTAAAAGCAATGGCGCTCCAGAAGCTTAAGTTTTCCGCTGACAGATACTATCTACTGTAGATTCCTACTAGTCTCGCTGAATATCGATGCGATCCTGCAAGAGACCACAATCTATTATAGGCGACAAAAGCTCAATGCAATGACCGATGGACTAGGGCTGGGGGATGCATATGGTGCAACGTTGGGTCGGATAAAGGGACAGGGTGGGAGGAAATCTAAGTTTGGAATGGCCACTTTGATGTGGGTCTGTCATTCGGAGCGGCCCTTGGGGGCTGCTGAACTGTGTCACGCCCTAGCAGTCGAGATAGGGTCGCCGAATCTCAACACTGACAATGTTCCTACAATAAGGACACTGCTGGCCTGTTGTCAAGGACTCGTTGCCATAGACAAGGAGGCTTCCACTGTCCGATTAATCCACTTTACCCTTCAAGAGTACCTCGGTGCTCATCCTGAGCTTTTTGGCCCAGCTCACTCGAAAATTGCAGAAACCTGCCTGAGTTATCTGAATTCGCAAAAAGTCAGGGCTCTTTCGACCAACCCCTCTCACAATCCTCAGAACACACCATTTCTCCAATATTGTTCTTTATATTGGGGAATCCACGCCAAAAGGGACCTTTCGGTTTGCGCAAGATCACTCGCGCTGAAGCTATTTGACGACTTCAATAATCACGCATCCATCAAAATCCTCTTGAAAGCCCAGAAATTGCTCGCTTTTTACAGTATTGATTTCGACAAGCCCCCCGTATTCAATAGTCTACATTGCGCATCTATCTTTGGGATTGATGAGATTATAGCTAGTTTAGTAGAGGTGGGGGGTTATGATATCAATCAAAGAGATTGCATGGGAAATACGCCCCTCGTGTGGACTGCCATGTATGGGCATGAGGGGGCGGTGAAGATACTCCTTGGATGCGGTGGCGTCAACCCCGACAAACCAGATGAGGAGGACGGAACACCACTCTGGTGGGCTGCCCGCAATGGGCATCAGGGAGTGGTCAATATACTACTTGGACAGGAAGACGTTGACCCCGACAGACCAGATGGGTTCGGCCAAGCACCACTCTTGTGGGCTGCCCGCAATGGCCACGAGGGGGTGGTGAAAATACTCCTTGGACGGGACGACGTTGACCCCGGCAGACCAGATGGGTCTGGCAAAGCACCGCTCTGGTGGGCTTCCCGCAATGGCCACGAGGGGGTGGTGAAAATACTGCTTGGACGGGACGGCGTTGACCCCGACAGACCTGATAAGTCCGGCCGAACACCACTCTGGTGGGCTGCCCGCATTGGGCACGAGGGAGTTGTTAAAATACTCCTTGGGGACGGCGTTGACCCCGACAGACCAGATGGGTCCGGCAAAGCACCACTCTGGTGGGCTGCCCGCAATGGCCGCGAGGGAGTGGTAGAAATGCTCCTTGGACGGGGCGACGTTGACCCCGGCAGGCCAGATGGGTCTGGCAAAGCACCACTCTGGTGGGCTGCCCGCAATGGCCACGAGGGAGTGGTGAAAATACTCCTTGAGCGGGACAACGTTGACCCCGACAAACCTGATAAGTCCGGCCGAACACCACTCTGGTGGGCTGCCCGCAATGGGCACGAGGGAGTTGTTAAAATTCTCCTTGGACGGGACGACGTTGACCCCGACAGACCAGATGAGTCCGGTCAAGCACCACTCTTGTGGGCTGCCGGCAATGGGCACAAGAGAGTGGTGAAAATAATCCTTGGACGGGATGGCGTTGACCCCGACAAGCCAGATGCGGGCGGCAGAACGCCACTCTGGTGGGCTACTAAAAATAGCCACGCTGGAGTGATAACTCTGCTGCAGACTCCGTCTGCCACACACAGCACGACCTAACCCGAGGGACATCGCCCCCTCACACCCCCGAAGACCCTACTCATAACCCACGAGTCATTTCCGCAAAGACTGCAACAGCTCCATCAGCGTGTTTTTCGCCGCCAATACCTCCTCCCCTCGCACCCGCCTTTGCAACCCAAAACACCACCTCGTGGTAATTGCAGTCTTACCTTTCCCTCCGGAGTAAGCCTGCCACAGAAACACCACTTGAATTCCTCTTTTTTTTTTCTCTGGTGGAAGGAAATCATGCCCTCCGGGACTGCACATATCTATCACATACCCATCCAACTCTCTATCCGGATTTTTCTTATCAAGTCAAGTTAGGATTTGTGGGCTTCTGTTTAAAATCTAGTTTAGCACTAGAAGAGGGCTATCTCTACTGTATTCAGATAAGCTGGGGTGGCTTGTAATTTCCACCATATTCACCTTTCTTGCTGCTTTCTGGATGCAAATCATCTTCGCAATGCCGGGGATTAATTGTGTATTTAAAGCTCAAAACTAGATTCTCCTTTCCCCTCCTCTCTACGCCTGTGTAAACCCTCCCCCTCCTACATTCCCATTGAGATCCTGAGCGCTTCTTTATACTAGTCCCCTGCTAATGGCGTCTGGTGGGTTTACTGTAAGCCACCGCACTGTATCGAAATTTATCACACCGTACGCTAGGTAAACCCTCCGTTCCAACCTCCTCCTGGAGTAGCAAACGGCACCTGGTAAGTTTGCCATGCGTTACCGTATGGCACAGTATCGTATAGAATGGTAGCTTACGGTACCTTACTTTTTTTTAAACCCTATCCTATCGCGAGTGATTACTGATGATGCCACTGCTGTTAAGCTATCCTCTGCGAAGGGGAAATTGAATGAAAATGCCTAAATGAATTGAAGGAGCTACTAGAAGCATACGCTTCAATTTCAGTTTCACTGGATTACTTCCGTGCATTTCAAAGAGCGTGGAGACGGGTCGAGGGTTTCTCAGTGAAAGAGGGGGTAAGTCGCGCAGGCGTATCCTTCAACAGAAGGCTTAAAAGAAATTTCAGAATTATTTGGATATCCGGGAGGGGAAGGAGGTAGGTTTATTGAATCTCTGTTTGGCCAGATAAGTTCACAGTAGGGGGAGATTATTAGAAAAGAACTCTTCCCCAACCCACAATTTCCAGTATCACAATACCGTAAAGGCAGGGTTCCGTAGCCTAGCGGTATAACAGTGCAGCCTTGACAGACTTGGTTTCCAATCCGTATCCTTCCCCAGGACAACAACGAATCCGGCTGGGCGGGATAAAAAAAAACCTTATGCTGTCAAGGGGGACTGGGGCTGAGGGGTGAGAGTGAGGGAAGCACTGCGGCCTGAAAATATATACCATAATATTATTATAGTGGAAGTAAGTGAGCCCTTTTGCGGGTCACCATCCTCAGGCCATTAGGTCCCTCCTCACCCATCGGAGAATAGATACCACAGAACAGTAACGCTGGTAAAGTTGATGTATATCGCACAGCTGATTAAACAACACAAACTCTCACACCAGTGCATCCTACCCTCCCATCCGCAAGCCAGCATGTGTAAACTAACATAGACCCTCCCGAGTACGGTACTACCTCTACTCACCAACCAACCAACTAAAGCGTTCTTCTTTTTTTAGGGCACTGATGACACTCGATTTGAAAGTAGGATGTAATTCCCCAAACGCAACCACCTTGGATAGAGCCTGGATCATAGTAGCTTTGAGCGTAGCACTTGCCCCCCTAAGTATTGATCCACCATAATGTTTGGCTCGTTGTGGGGTTTTGCACATCTTATAAAAATTCCTTTTCTTCTTCCCCTGTATTCCATCTGCCTTTTTAGTGTCATAGCGCTTTCAATAAGGGGTAGGTGTCCTCTTCCAGCAGGCAAGAAAGAGCAAAGGTGTAATGCCAGGTTATGGGCATAGAGCAGCAGCCTGATCGAGCATTCTAGAGAGCACACAATTCGTACTATGTCGACAGTATACCGTGATAAGCTGGGGCAGGCCACTCATAGTGTCAAAGATGAAAACAATTCGTTGCATTTGTGGCTGGTCTGTGACTTTAGCCTGGCTCGCTAGGTTCTTATTCTTGCTAGGAATAGGATTTATGACAGTATATAGTCTGTCAGCTAGGTAGATCGCGCTCTTTAATAATAAGTTGCACAGCACAGAATAGTTTAGTCTCTCTCTGGCTGTATGATTTCATATCCTATTGTTCAACAGTAACGAGCGCCACTTCTGCTTAAAACCTCTGAGAATCTCTCATTAAACACATCCAGGGAGCAAAAAAATACCCCGTGAAATCTACCAACAGCTTGGGAGGAGACATCACCCACCCATTAAAAATCCGGGAATGGATGCTTCCAGTAGGATAAGTATTAGTTCCCAAGTTTACATTTCATGAAATACCCAGCTGGCGCAGTGGTCAAACCTTCTGTCGCAATTAGCGGGAGCCCAGGAGTTCAATCCACGCTGACAATCAGTTATTATTGAACGATCCGTCATGTGGGGCAGGAGAATTAAAAAATCCTGCCCTATGGGGACTGGGAGATTGTAGAACTTGGCCTTCATCAATAGGGCTGTGGGGTTTAACGATCCTGCTACGAGGTGGTAGAATCCGACTCTAGACCTTAAAGGTTGGCGATCGGCGGGTAGCAGAAGCAGACGGGAGGGGGGTTGGCAAAAACAATATAAAAATAAAAAATAAAAAATAGAATATCATAGAATAAAATTTTTTACTTCTTTTATCTTAAGATGGCAGCTGCTGGCCCTAAAAGCTATAGTCATCTTAGTCGCTTTCGCCCTAGTAAGATACTCTCTCCTTATTTATTACCTTGTATGCATAGCTTTTTTTTTCTACTCGTACATATAGTACGAGTACAGCCAGGGAAATTAAAACCCTCCCAGATACATACCCCCCCACTCACCCCGGCCAAATACATTTAACCTTCGACGTCCAATACAACACAAACCACACCCAACAACCACTAAAAATTTTCTCCCAGGAAGCGAGTACGACACCCCTCCCCAATCCAACCATACCTTCCCTTTACCAAAAAAAGTTATTAAACCAAACAGTGCTGTACAAATATTAGAATGCAAGTGCACGGCTCAGCAAGCGGTTGTCACATTGATAAGATGAAGAATTTCGGCAACTTTTGCTTAGCCCCCTCTCGGGAAGTAATACGGTATATAAGTGTCCTCCACCTACGCGTGATTAAGTTCGAAGGGACAATCAACCGGTACTGTACTGCTGGTTAGATAGACTATTTCGCCCAGAGGTTGGCCGTCACGAATGATATATCATGATCCGATAAACCCATACAGTATCTCATCCCACAACCTGGCGGGGCAGGTTTGGGGTTCAATTACAAGCTTTTAGGAGCGGTTGCTTGACTCTCCTTCGCCTCTATTATACCTAGTATCCCCCTTTCCATGGTCCATATTTTCACTCGGGGAGATGAGAGGGGCGAATGAGTTACCTTTCAGCCCGTGGACCGTGAAGCTCCAATCATCCTGTAGACACCCATGATAGGACCAGTGGATAGAGCGCGCGAGGACACCCGTGGGTCTATCGGCAGATAAGGCAGTCTATTTGTTAACAGCATGGATAGTAGCCACTCGACTGAGGGACTGGCCATCTAACTTAGGCGGCGCATTCACAGGACAACATTGTAATTCGATGCGAACGCGAGCTGGGTTTTGAACAGTATTTTTCACATAGACTAGGTGCGCCAAGCCTGCTAGCTCACGGGTAGGAGTCTTAAGGCAGTACAAGAGGCGGTGGGGTTTAAGATGTAGTGTAATATCAGTTTTGGGGACTTTTGGTATAACAAGGTGGGGGAGATAGATGTCTCGCGGAGAGATGGATAAGATATAGTTTTTGTTGTATCCCAATTCAAGTTTGACAAGTCAATCTATTATACTATCATATGTTCCGTTGTTTATACACTCACGTGTAAATACGGTACACGCAAGGAAGAGCCCGTGGGAAGGGGGGGGGGGGGGGAGTCAACCCACCCAAGCCCCCCACCGGCAACCACCCAGGGAGAAAAAAGCACAAGACCAGAGCTAGGAGCGTAGAGGAGAGTTCCCAGCAGCAACTTGAAGGGTACCGAAATATATATGCTCAACTAAAAAACCCAATTCCTCAACTCGCAAGCCCCAGCCTGCCGACCATCTAGGCTCAACCCCTCCATTAACTCAATCGTAAATAGCCATTTCCCAGTACAGTTATCAAAGAATGATCCCAACTAACCCGCACACCTTCTGCTCCACCTACCTACCTCAACTCCACCCTGTCCTCTCCAAGTGCGATGGTATATAAGGACAAAGACCCAGAAATAAATACCCCGCTGTAATGGTCGCATAACACCCCACTAACTACTCCTCTCACAGCAAAGAAGGAAGCGCTGTTACCACCCAAATCGTATCACCACTTTCTAGTACTGTACTTGTATGGAAGCAAGTGGGTGATTCAGGTGATACAAAGAACATCGAGACCGGTTCCCGAGAAGGAAGTTTCACCCTGGGGCACAGCACTCTACTACTACACCGCAGCCAATCGGCAAACCCATCACAATGGTCCGGTGAAGTCAATACCTTCTTGCACCCGAGAAATACTATAGCAGGAAGAGAAGGGTGGGAGAGAAGGAAAAAATATATAGCGAAAGGTTGACAGTATACCCCTGTCCACACACACTAACTTTTCCAGAAACGCTCTTGAAGCGATAATCTTTACTCTACTGTACAATATCGCTTCTTCTTCGGGCAGCACAATGACCACCTGATGATTATCATCTATCTCTGGGGCCTTCGCCCCCCCCCCCCTAGGGATGCTACTGTCTATCTACACAAGCCCGCACCCGCTACTCTAATAGTACATCCTATCATACCACCAATCTAAATACCAGTACAGTGCTCGAGTACCGCAAAAACTCGAATAATTGGACCTCGCGCTAAGAGGTTAGAATAAGGTGTGTATTGCGAAGTGGTCTTATGTCTCAGTTAATATGGGTTTCATTATTTCTTGGCAGCTAATCGTAGTGAAGATGATGCCAAC